>Ga0302271_10002005_pt1 | contig 18837 bp, 12 predicted proteins | sample III_Bog_N1_1_FD_198767 | JGI IMG/M metagenome (GOLD analysis project Ga0302271, IMG submission 198767) | Peat permafrost microbial communities from Stordalen Mire near Abisko, Sweden - III_Bog_N1_1 | ecosystem: Environmental > Terrestrial > Soil > Wetlands > Peat | place: Sweden: Abisko...
GGTTTGAAAGAAAGTTTAACTCTGCAGGATAGTTGTTATTCAAAGGATTTTTCTCAAAAGGGGTTCTTATTTTAGAGATTTGAATTACTATTTCTTTTTCTATAATGAACATCTTTGTAATCTTAGGATTTTCTTGTGCATTTTTGTTGAATTGAAATATCAAAACAAAAAATATCCATAAATTTAAGTTTCTTTCTTCAATAAACTGATCTTATCAAAATGTCTCAATTAATTTCTTTATGATAGAATAAATGAAAGAGAGAGAGAGATTTTACTTAACACACTAAATAAGAAATCCCAAATACTCTACTCATTATTACTATGAAATAAGCACTTCCATTTTTATTATCTTATTTTTTTTCTTCCATATTTTAATCGTTTCCCCACATCTTTCCTTCAAATCTTATTAATATGTTAAAAACTATTCTCTTATCCTAATTCTTCATGAACTAATATTTTTGTTGAACCTACTCACTAATTTGTTAGCTCACACAGTCGATTTAGTTTTTGTTATTCGACTCTCTATTTTCTTGTCGAACAATTTATTTTAGTGTTAGTAGATATTTTCATTCCTCAGTTTTCCATTCATCTTGAATTGGTTTCTAAAATAATTATTGTATGAAAAATTGTTATCCTTGATCTTATCTGTTTTCTCTTTCATCTTTACAAGCGACCTACAATCAATTATTATTACCATCTTGATATGGTTTATTATTGTTAAAATCAATTTCTCTTTTTGCAATAATGCTATTGACTACTATGATTACTCTGCTGCTGATGAAGTAGTTTCTGCTATCCAACTGTTCAATTGAACTATGTTTAAAGTGAGAGACTAAATGTTTCTTTCTTTGTGGAAGATCTTCCAACTTTTCACCTCATTGAAGAAATTTCATATTTCTTTCACAAAGAAAGAAGCAGATTACTACAATTGCGAAACTGCATATCTCTCTTTATTATAACGATCCTTCTCGGCTCTCTGCATTTCAACAGTCCCTATTTCACAGCTTTCTAAATTTCAAGAATCGATCACTCTCTGTTCTCTGTATTTCAAAAATCATCCCTCTCTGCTCTCTTTTTCTAGTGAGATTTAATAAATTTCTCTTATTTCACACCAACCAGTCTCTAACTCCAATCAATAAATCACAATATTAAATAAAAAAGAAAAGCATAAAGTAAATCGAGGGAGAGAATTAACCGAAATTGGACATTATTTATGGATACTGATACCATCAATTCCTTTTTAGAGAAAGGATCTTCAAACATAAGAGACACTGATGTGCTCACATCGATGAATTACTTGAATCAAAGAGGCTTTAAGGTTGTGCGGATGCTTGGATGTGGATCCTTTGGTGCAGTCATGCTCGCAGAATAATAAAAAAATAAAGAAAAAGTTGCAATTAAGATGATGTATGCAAGGAATAAAAATGAACTCAATAGTTTTGTGTAGTAATTCTCAATAATAAAACAACTAGAATCTAAATATACTGCTAAACTGATTGATATGTTTTCCGATCTCGAGAATAGACTCTTCTTCTTGGTTATGGAGTTTTTACCAAATGGAAATCTTTATACCTTTATCTCAGCTAATCCTGATCTCAGTAGTTAATAGATTGCTATCATCTTTATTTAGATTCTTAGAGGGTTAATCTATTTGAAGTAGAATAAAATTATCCATGGAGATCTTAAGCCTTAAAACATTCTTCTGTCAGCTGATAACTCTCCAAAACTTGTTGACTTTGGACTCTCGACAATGTTGTTAGGAACTAGAAGTTATTATCCAAATATAGAAGGTAGCTACTGCTATAAATCTCCTGAGCAGAAGAACAACTAAAAGGTGAATTTTGAATCGGATTGGTTTTCTGCAGGTATGATTCTCTTTAAGCTATGTGGCAACAATAATATGAAGCTTGAGATCTTTCCAGATATTGCTAAGCTCAGATATAAAAAGATAGTGAAACTCTCATATTAAATGATGGCACCTTCTCCCAAAAATCGTGCTTCACCAGAAAAGGTCATCTTGGTACTCCAGAAAATACTTTAATCTGGCCCTCCTCCCAAAAATCGTGCTTCACCAGAAAAGGTCATCTTGGGACTCCAGAAAATACTTTAATCTGGCCCTCCTCCAACTCTTCCTCTTCCTACCTATTTTATGTAACAGCATTTTTCTTTGTTTCTTCATTTGTTTATTTGGTTGGAATGATTTTGGATTTGGTCTTTTTTTGTACAGATAATGCTTTCATTATCTTTATTCTCATCTCACAACACTTACTAAATAATCCAATGAATGAACAATAAAACAATTTATTGTTGGGATTTAATATATTTTTAGTAAGAGGATCAGCTTCTTTAACTGATTACTGTTTCTCAACAATAATGATAGAAAAATCTCTTATCCTTATTTTTTGGGATTTATTGACCTGAATAGTGAACATACAAAAAGAATAGTGCTATTGATTGAAATAATATAGGAGATGTTAAGAAAATGATAAAATATCATACAAAAAGAAATAAAAAAATAGTTTTAATGAAAAATCTCCGTTTTTAGGAAGAATGAATTCATAAACCTATTCTTTTGAGGATATTCATTTTTAATGCTTGTTTATTATATGCTAGATTAATTAATTATTACAATGCCTTCACCTATTTTCTTTTTAAAAAGTAGAATAATTGAGTATAGTCATGGATACTATGAAGGACAGATCAAGAATAACTAAAGAAATGGATAAGGTTTGTACTTGCTCTTTTTTATTGTATGTTTTATTATGTTATGTTTCATAGGTGAATACTTCGGAAATAATGGAAACAGATATGAAGGTGAGTGGAAAGATGACAAATATCATGGTCAAGGTAAGAAAGAAGTGATTTACTTGATGATTTATTGAATTTAACATTGTTTGATGATTCTTTAGGTAAGTGGTTCGGAAATAATGGAGACAGAATTGAAGGCTAGTGGAAAGATGAATACCCGCATGGCCAATGTAAGAAAAAAGTGATTAACTTTATGATTTATTTATTAAAATATTTTTTGTTGATTTAATAGGTAAGTAATTCTGGAATAATGGAGACAGATATGAAGGTGAATGGAAAATGGGCAAATATCATGGCTAAGGTAAGAGAAAAGTGATTAACTTTATGATTTATTGATCTTTACATTGTTTGATGATTCGATAGGTAAGTACTTTGAGAATAATAGAAATAGATATGAAGGCGAGTATAAAGATGGCAAATAGTATGGCCAAGGTAAGAGAGAAGTTATTTTCTTTATGATTTATTGATTCTAAAATTGTTTGATGATTCAATAGGTAAGTTATTCTGGAATAATGGAGATAAATATGAAGGCGAGTTTTAAGATGACTACTATCATGGCCAAGGTAAGAAAGAAATGATAGGCTTTATGATTTATTGAATCTAACATTGTTTGATTATTCAAAAGGTAAGTACTTCTGGAATAATGGAGATAGATATGAAGGTCAGTATTACGAAGATAAATAGCATGGTCAAGGTAAGAAAGAAGTGGTTTACTTTATGATTTATTGATTCGAACATTGCTTGATGATTCTATAGGTAAGTTATTCAGGAATAATGGAGACAGATATGAAGGTCAATTTTACGATGATAAATAGTATGGTCAAGGTTAAAAAGAAATGATTTACTTTATAATTTATTGATTCTAACATTGTTTGATGATTCAATAGGTAAGTTGTTCAGGAATAATGGAGACATATTTGAAGGTGAGTTCCAAGATTACAAGATGAATGGGTTTGGAAGAAAGTTCAACTCTGCAGGAAAGTTGTTATTCATAGGATTTTTCTCAAAAGGGATTCTTATTTTAAAGATTTGAATTACTATTTCTATTTCTATTAATGATATGTGTTAATGTTAGGATTTGCTTGTGCATTTTTGTTGAATTGAAACATTAAAACAAAAAATATCCATAAATTTAAGTTTCCTTTTTACAATAAACTGACCTTATCAAAGTGACTCAATGTTTCTCATAATAAAACAATGAATGAAAGAGAGAGAAAGTGAGAGAGATTTTACTTATCACACTAAATAAGCAATTCTTCTTTTCAAAATTGAATAAAACCAATATTTATTTATGGATTAATAAAATGATGGTAACGTTTTTTTGATTATTGCTATTTAATACCTTCCATTTCTTTATTTTTTATCATTTTTCCATATTTTTACACCTTTCCACATCTTTCCTTCAAATCTCATTAACTTATTAAAAAGTATTCTCCTAATTCTTGATGAACGAACATATGTTTCATACCTACTCAATTGTTAGCGCACACAGACAACTTAGCAGCAATTATCTCTTTATTCAACTCTCTATTTTCTTGTAGAACAACATTTTTTTAGTATTCAGTAGATAATTTCGATTCCTGACATATTTATTCTTCTGAATAGGTTAACACTATTACCATTGAATGCTAAATTGTTGGCCTTCCTCTCATTTACTTTTTCTTTAATCTTTTCAAGCAACCTATCATCAATTATTTTCACCATCATGAAATTATTTATCATTGCTAATTATCTTTTTGCAATTCTGCTTGCCTATTGATTGCTATGATTACTCTGCTGAGGATGTAGTTTCTGTTTTTCAACTATTTAAACTATTCAATTGAAATATGGTTATTTTGAGAGACTACATGTTTCTTTCTTTGTTAAAAATCTTTCAACTATTCACCTCACTAAAAAATTTCACATTTCTTTCAGAAAACTCCATTTGTCTCTCTTTATTTCAAGTATCCTTCTCAGATCTTTGTATTTCAACAGTCCCTATCTCACAGCTTACTATTTTTCTAGAGTCAATCACTCTCTATTCTCTGTATTTCAAGAACCACTTCCTCTCTACTCTCTTTTTCTCATTTTTTTTATTAAGATTTAGTAATTTCTTTCATTTTTAAAAAATTAATTAAAAACAAAAAACCAAAAAGTAAATTGAGGGAGAGAGTTAACAGAAATAGAACATTATTTATGGATATTGATACCATCAATTCCTTTTTAGAGAAAGGATCTTCAAACCTAAGAGATACTGATGTGCTTACATCGAAGAATTACTTGAATCAAAGAGGCTTTAAGGTGGTACGTATGCTTGGATGTGGATCCTTTAGTGCAGTCATGCTCGCAGAATAATAAAATAATAAAGAAAAAGTTGCTATTAAGATGATGTATGCAAGGAATAAAAATGAACTCAATAGTTTTGAAAAGGAATTCTCACTAATAAAACAATTAGAATCTAAGTATACTGTTAAACTGATTGATATGTTTTCAGATCTCGAGAATAGACTCTTCTTCTTGGTTATGGAGTTTTTACCAAATGGAAATCTTGATACCTTTATCTCAGCTAATCCTAATCTCAGTAGTTAATAGATTGCTAACATCTTTATTTAGATTCTCTAAGGATTAATCTATTTGAAGCAGAATAAAATTATCCATGGAGATCTTAAGCCTTAAAACATTCTTCTGTCAGCTGATAACTCTCCAAAACTTGTTGACTTTGGACTCTCGACAATGTTGATAGGAACTAGAAGTTAAAATTCAGATAATGGAGGTAGCTATTGCTATGAATCTCCTGAGTAGTAGAACAACAACAACCCAAAGGTATGTTTTGAATCAGATTGGTTTTCCGCAGGTATGATTCTCTTTAACTTATGTGGCAACAATAATATCAAGCAAATGGTTAATATGAAGCTTGAGGTCTTTCCAGATATTGCAAAGTTAAAATATTAAAGCTTAATGGAACTCTCTTATTAAATGATATCATATTCTCCCAATAATCGTGCTTCACCGGAATAGGTTATCTTGGAACTCCAGAAAATACTTTAATCTGACCCTCCTGCTCCAACTCTTCCTCTTCCTACCGATTTAGTGTAACAGTATTTTTCTTTGTTACTCCCTTTGTTTATTTGGTTGGAATAAATGTGGGTTTGTCTAATTATGAACAGATATCCTTATCTCCTTCCCACAGCAAGACTAAATAATCTAATGAATGAACAATAAAACCATTTATTGTTGGGATTTATTATATTCTTAGTAAGAGAGATTTATTGATAAGAATAGCGAACATAAAAAAGAATAGTGCTATTGATTGAAATAGTAAAGGAGAGGATAGAAAGAAAATGATAAAATCTCTAAGAAGAGAGAATAAAAAAGAGTAAGAATGAAAATCTTCGTTTTTAGGAAGAATAAATTCATAAACATATTTTTTTGAAGATATTCATTTTGTTTGCTCGCATATTTTATGCTAGATTTATTATTATTACAATGTCTTCACCTATTATCTTTTTTAAAAAGTGTATCAACAATTAAGTATGATCATGGATACTATGAAGGACAGATCAAGGATAACTAACGAAATGGATAAGGTTTGTGCAAGCAACATTGTATGCTTTATTTTTTATGTTATTTTTCATAGGTACGTACTTCAGGAATAATGGAAGTAGATATGAAGGTGAGTGGAAAGATGACAAGAGGAATGGCCAAGGTAAGGAAGAAGGGATTTACTTTAAGATTTATTAATTCTAACTTTGTGATTCAAAAGGTAAGTCGTCGGAAAGTAAAGGATACAAATATGAAGGCTATTGGAAAGATGATAACCCGCATGGTTAAGGTAGTGATTTACTTTATGATTTATTTAGTCTAATATTTTTTGTTGATTTAATAGGTAAGTAATTCTGGAATGATGGAGACCGATATGAAGGCGAGTGGAAAGATGGCAAATATCATGGAATAGGTAAGAAAGAAGGGATTTATTTTATGATTTATTGAATCTAACATTATTTGTTGATTTTCTAGGTAAATACATCTAGAATAATGGAGAAAGATACGAAGGCTAGTGGAAAGATAATATACAGCATGGCCAAGGTAAGAAGGAAGTGATTTACTTAATAATTTATTGATTCTAATATTGTTTGATGATTCTCAAAAGGTAAGTGGTTCAGAAATAGAGTAAGATATGAAGGCTAGTGGAAAAATGGTGAAAAGCATGGCCAAGGTAAGAAAGAAGTTATTTACTTTATGGTTGATTGATTCTAATATTCCTTGGCGAATCAACAGGTAAGTTCTTTTGGAGTAATGGAGATAGGTATGAAGGCTAGTATTAAGAGGGCAAAAAGCATGGCCAAGGTAAGAAAGAAGTGATTTACTTTAAGATTTATTGATTCTAATATTGTTTGATAATTCAATAGGTGAATGGTTCTGGAATAATGGAGATAGATATGAAGGCGAGTGGAAAGATGACAAAAAGCATGGCCAAGGTACGAAAGAACTGATTTACTTTATGATTTATCGATTCTAATATTGTTTGGTGACTTCATAGGAAAGTGGTTCGATAAAAATGGAGACAAATATGAAGGAGAGTTTTAATATGACAAATACAATGGCCAAGGTAAAAAAAAAAGAAAGTAGTTATTAACTTAATGATTTATTGATTCTAACATTGATTGAATCAAAAGGCAAGTGGTTCAGTAATAACGGAGACAAATATGAAGGCGAGTTTAAAGATGGTAAATAGCATGGCAAAGGTACGAAAGAAGTGATTTATTATGATTTATTGATTCTATTATTGATTTAATAGGTAGATACTTCTAGAATACTGGAGACAGATATGAAGGCTAATGAGAAGATGGATGGTAAAGGTAAGAAAGAAGTTATTTACTTAATTATTGATTGATTCTAACATTATTTGATGAGTTAATAGGTAAATGGTTTTGTAATAATGGAGAAAGATATGAAGGTGAGTTTCTAAATAACGAAATAAAAGGGTTTGAAAGAAAGTTTAACTCTGCAGGATAGTTGTTATTCAAAGGATTTTTCTCAAAAGGGGTTCTTATTTTAGAGATTTGAATTACTATTTCTTTTTCTATAATGAACATCTTTGTAATGTTAGGATTTGTTTGTGCATTTTTGTTGAATTGAAATATCAAAACAAAAAATATCCATAAATTTAAGCTCTTTTTTTACAATAAACTGATCTTATCAAAGTGTTTCAATTAATTTCATAATGATAGAAAGAAAGAGAGAGAGATTTTACTTATCACACTAAATAAGAAACCCTAAATACTCTACTCGAGGTAGAAATTAAAGTTGATGAAAACAGAATAAAAATAATAAAATCAACAAAAAAAAATACAAAAAACCTTTGATTGTAATTGTGGATTCACTACAAGAAACAATAAAAAAAATATTATGATTTTAATTTTTGCTGCTTCCACTAATAATACGGTAATAAAATAAGGAGACAATGATCAAACTGGAACACGAAAAGAAGAAGAAGAATATGGGTATTTTCTAAAAAATATTGGTGATTTCCTAAATTTAGTAACCACTATGAAATGAGTCACTTTTGTCTAGTAATCTCTCTAGTTGAATTAAAAAAATAATAACTATTACGTTGTTATACTTTATTTAAAAAACAAACAGACAGTACACGTTTATCACGAAGTACTCATTGAATACAACCGCATTGGCATCATAATATCCTCTCGAAATCGCCTTTAATTCGATTTTTCTGGTTTTCAAACGCAAACGCCATATAGTAGGATCTAGTTAAAGTGGCAAGCAGTGCATTAGTCATTTCTTGGGCCTGTGCACTAGAAGCAAGAGAAATCACATGGCTCGCATTTCCCAGAACCTTTAAACTAGCCACTTCTACAAGTCGTCTTGCAAGTCTAAATAATAAAATAGCAGACGAAAAAAAAAATAATTAGCCATCAACGCATAAAGCTTGTCTAACTCAGTCTTACATTGTCTTGGTTGATGTATTCGCCCTCAGAGCAGTAGCTGACACATTAGTATTATCTCTTAAAAGCATTCGAAGAGAATTCACCGTATTTCTCTAAACCACAATATTGAGAGCAGTCAGGCTAAACATACCCAGGGCGACACACGCACTGTCCTTTCAAACAGAATCCGTTAAACGAGCAAGCGTTCGGACAGTGCTTCTTCTAACAGAACTACTCATAGTCGTTTGGACATTAAATTGTACTGTTTTTTATTACACCATAATTTATTTGTTTGTGTTTTCCAGCATCCTCCTTTTAGCAAAGGACAGGATAGTTTTTAATCTCATCAGAGTTAATTAAGATCTTGATTTGCTGATTATCCATAAGACATTGATATTGAAGACAACGAGTGTTAAATTATTAATAATCATCTAATTGAGAATTCAATTAGTTATTCTAAATGTTTGAATTGAAGCATTGGCTCTAATAAGAGAAAGATTCTAGTAAAAGAGAAGTTAATCCAGAATTAAGATGGTACTTATCTATGCAATTAGTGTCAAATGACATTTTGATTATGGAGCAATTTGCATCGATAAACTATTATTTTTTCATTCGCCCTTATCCTTCATTTGAGAAAGTACATTGGGAATTCTAATTCTTATCATATTGAAATTCTGGAAAATGTTATTTACTCGTGCATGCAAATTCCACGAAATCGCATCCTTTGTTTTTCCCCCAATATATTTCACTGGCGTAGTTTTCATTTATTTCAGAGTAAAATCCAGTATCCTGCAGCAGCTTCACAGTGAAAATTGATAATACTTGGTGCTCCATAGTCTCCTTTGCAGTCATCAATTCTCCATTTAGGATAGTCAGTTCCCAAAAGATGTTTTAAGAATCACTTAATTTCTTCAAGAAAAAAGATATTATTCAGAAACATATGGGGGGAAAAAAAAATTTTTTTCAACTTGATTTTCTAGCTACATTCCGGATAGGTTCTCGCAATCATAATATTTTCTAGCTGCTTCTAAGACTCTTGGGCTTGATAAGAGAACCGTTTCTTTTCCTCGGATAAGCTAGTAATGTATCTGGTCACTTTCAAGAAAATAAGGGAAAAGGGACTTTGAAAATCCGAGAATTTGAATGATCCCCTTGAGTATCATCTAAAAGTGTCTTTGACGGACTATTGGGTCAGCAATGTCAGCTTCAAAAAAAAAAATAGCTCTAAGATTGATACTGCCGAATGTTGGTCGAATATATCCTGTTTATTTTCCCATTTAGCACATCTTTCCTTAAATAGCAAAATTATTTGATTTACTAAGCATAACAAACAAATGAAGATCTGAATCAGCGATTCCAACGTTTGAGTATTGTTGGGAGACTGTCTTATTGTTACAAGCCATGCTTTTTTTAGTAAACTTGAGTTTGCCTTAATTTGGAAGGACATTAATGAAACCTGCAAAGAATCTAGCACTATCCCTGAAAAGAGAAGACAAATATGAGATTTAATCATCTGTCAAAGGCTTAATGTCTTTCTCAGTTTCTGAAAGAGAAGTTGTATCGAAAGTGATTTAAATTGATCTAGTTTTTGTCATGTTTTTAAAATCTACTGAGTTTGCCTGAAATTTCAACTTGTTCCGAATTTATTCTTTGGATTTAAAGTGGAACTTCCTTTCTTTTTTATTATTTGCCATTTCTTTATCATTATTTTCACTAACACGAAGACAAACCGAATTTATTAAGAGAAACATCAAGGATATTGCAACCACTTTAGAAGTTTTAGCTGCTAAAATTTTCATTTTGTTTGAGGGAAAACTGGGTTTTTATTAATTTGTTTAGTAATATCTTTTGATATTTTGTGGCAACATGCGATTTCAAAAAAAAAATTTGATCCATTTCCCAAATGAAGCTAATTATCGCAAAGATCTCCCAACCCCGACACCCAGGTTTTTAGGAGATTAAAATGTGTTTGATGAAGTGATTAAATGAATTCTTAAACAATGAGTCTACATAGTGCTAGAGCGAAATAAGATACAAGAAAAGCTAATTTGACTGAAGGGCTTTTTTCTTTTTTTCTCAATTCTTTTTCACATTTCTTTTGTTTCTTGATTGGTTGATTTATTGTCGTTGGAGGTTTTACACAGCCACACTAAAAGATAAATATACATCTAGGAACTACTTAAAGAACCAAGAATAATCTCCATTTTTCGAGTAGATGGTCACAGCTAAGAAATTAAATGGTGAGTCCATTATTCATTTAGAAAAGAGAACAAATCGAATGAAAGAAAGAGAAATTGAATTGAAGTTAAGAAAAAAAAGAATGGAAAATAGTATTTCTATGTTAAAAAGATTAAAGAGTTAACTTTTGAAAAATCCAGACCGATTAATTGGAAAAGATGATGATATGATGCTTACAAATTAGTTCAGTGTTTTGATATCAGCACTTAAAGCAATTAGGGATCAATCACTTTGACATCTTCATTGAGACTTCAAAAGCAAACAGCAGAACCTTTTGCACGTTAGACATTTATATCCTTACAGTTACTTATGGGTAGAGCTGATCCAATGAAGTTCCTCTTCATCTAGATTTTTTTCTGGCTGTCTGCTTGAGGATTTAGATAAATCAAGTATTTTTATTCAATCCATCAAACAGCTAACAAGCATCAAGCACTAAAGGCGTAAATAAATTTAATAAAAAATGAAACATCCTAAATATTTGATTTCACATTGCGGACTTAGCAACGGAGAAGAGCAAAATGCCATCTGGGTTCACAATGAAAATGAGGACGAATCAAATTTTTAGCGATGCAATTTTATTTGGAACTAATACTTTTTTGTTTTTGTACTATCAAAAGTTGCGTAAGTTTCTGTGTTTAAAGCTGCCTGAAGATATAAGCTAAACGGGAGTTCAAAGAGTCGTAACTCTGAATTTGGTAGTGAATAACTCACTAACCATGTCATTCTATAAATCTCCTCCAGCTTAAGCAAACCAACTAATAAACATGGAGGGGAGAGAGGGAGAGGGTCAGGGATTAAGTCACTGAAGGGAAATAATTCTAATTTTTGCAACTTTCAATGAACTTTTTCCTATTTTTTACTGAATAAATAAGATATTCTTACCTTGTTAATTGTGTGGGCAAAATGATTTTATACAATTAACTATTGGGAAATATCATCCTGATAGACAGGGAATATTGAATTATGCTCCTTATGAGACAGCATTAATTCTCTGAAATAGCAAAGAAGGTGCACCTAGTGTTTATTATGGAGTTCTTTTTAAATTAAGTCACATTTTGAAACTATTTGAAGACAGTAATAGGAGAGATTTATTATTATGAATAAGTAGTTAATCTTAGCTTTGAGAGATTCGATGTCAGTTCTTCTAGGATTCAACAGTTGATAACTGAAAAAAGAAAAACAATTAGAAACTGGAAAGGATGAAAAAAAGGAGAAAGAAAAGGAGATTATTTTATGTATTTTTATTATTTTATTTACAATTAAATACGACCTCCCATTTCTTTAACTTTAAACTTTTTTCCATATTTTAATCGCCTTCCACATCTTTCCTTCAAATTTCATTAATATGTTAAATAGTATTCTTTTCTTAATTTTTCATGAACCTAACATATGTTTTGTGCCTACTTGCACAGCCATTTTAGCAGCAATCTTCTCTTTATTTGACTCTCTATTTTCTAGTAGAACAACATATTTTAGTGTTCATAGATATTTTCGATTCCTCTAAGATATTCATTCGTCTTGAATAAGTTACTACTATTACTATTGTAAGAAAAATTGTTATCTTTACTCTTATCTGTTTTCTCTTTCATCTTTACAAGCGACCTACTACCAATTATTTCCACCATCTTGATATGGTTTATTATTGTTAAAATCCACTTTCATTGAAGAAATTTCACATTTCTTTCAGAAAGAAAGAAGAAGATTACTCCCATTGTGAATTTGCATGTCTCTCTTTATTTTAACGATCCTCCTCAGTTTTCTGCACTTCAACAATCCCTATCTCACAGTTTTCTATTTTTCAAGAATCGATTGCTCTCTGTTCTCTGTATTTCAAAAATCATTCCCTCTCTGCTCTCTTTTTCTCTTTTTTTTTTAGTTAGATTTAGTAATTTCTCCCATTTCACACCAACCAGTCTCCAAGCTACAACCAAGAAATCACAATATTTAATAAAGAAAAAATACATAAAAGTAAATCGAGGGAGAGAATTAACAGAAATTGAACATTATTTATGGATATTGATACCATTAATTCCTTTTTAGAGAAAGGATCTTCAAACATAAGAGACACTGATGTGCTTACATCGAAGAATTACTTGAATTAAAGAGGTTTTAAGATTGTACGGATGCTTGGATGTGGGTCCTTTGGTGCAGTTATGCTAGCAGAATAATACAAAAATAAAGAAAAAGTTGCTATTAAGATGATGTATGCAAGGAATAAAAATGAACTCAATAGTTTTGAAAAGAAATTCTCAAGAATAAAACAACTAGAATATAAGTATACTGTTAAACTGATTGATATGTTTTTCGATCTCGAGAATAGACTCTTCTTCTTGGTTATGGAGTTTTTACCAAATGGAAATCTCGATACCTTTATCTCAGCTAATCCCAATCTCAGTAGTTAATAGATAGCTAACATCTTTATTTAGATTCTCTAAGGATTAGTCTATTTGAAGTAGAATAAAATTATCCATGGAGATTTTAAGCCTTAAAACATTCTTCTGTCAGCCGATAACTCTATAAAACTTGTTGACTTTGGACTCTCGACAATGTTGCTAGGAACTAGAAGTTATTGTCCAAATATTGGAGGGAGCTACTGCTATAAATCTCCTGAGTAGAAGAACAACCAAAAGGTGTATTTTGAATCGGATTGGTTTTCTGCAGGTATCATTCTCTTTAAACTATGTGGAAATAATAATATCAAGCAAATGACTGATATTAAGCTTGGGGTCTTTCCAAATATTGCTAAGCTCAGATATTAAAAGATAGTGAAACTCTCATATTAAATGATGGCACCTTCTCCCAAAAATCGTGCTTCACCAGAAAAGGTCATCTTGGGACTCCAGAAAATACTCTTATCTGGCCCTCCTCCAACTCTTCCTCTTCCTCGCCCTACCTATCTTGTGTAATTTCATTTTTCTTTATTTCTTTCTTTGTTTATTTGGTTGGAATAATTTTGGATTTGGTCTCTTTTTTAACAGATAATGATTTCATTATCTTTATTCCCATCGCACAACACTGATTAAAAAATCCAATGAATAAACAATAAAACAATTTATTGTTAGGATTTATTATATTTTTAGTAAGAGAATCAGCCTCTTTAACTGATTACTATTTCTACAATAATAATGATAGAAAAACCTGTTATCCTTATTTTTTGGGGATTTATTAACCTGAAGAAAACATAAAATAGAACAGTGTTATTGATTAAAATAATATTGGAGATGTTGGAAAGAAAATGATAAAATACCAAACAAAAAGAGAATAAAAAAATAGTTTTAATGAAAAATCTTTGTTTTTAGGAAGAATGAATTCATAAACCTATTCTTTTGAGGATATTCATTTTTAATGCTTGTTTATTTTATGCTAGATTAATTAATTATTACAATGCATTCACCTATTCTCTTTTTAAAAATTGAAAGAATTGAGTATAGTCATGGCTACTATGAAGGAGAGATCAAGAATTACTAAAGAAATGGATAAGGTTTGTACTATCTATTTTTTATTGAATGCTTTATTTATTATTCTATGTTTCATAGGTGAATACTTCGGGAATAATGGAAACAGATATGAAGGTGAATGGAAAGATGACAAGTATCATGGTCAAGGTAAAAAAGAAGTGATTTACTTGATGATTTATTGAATCTAATATTGTTTGATGATTTTAAAGGTAAGTGGTTTGGAAATAATGGAGATAGATATGAAGGTTAGTGGAAAGATGAGTACCCGCATGGCCAATGTAAGAAAAAAGTCATTAACTTTATGATTTATTTATTCTAATATTTTTGTTGATATAATAGGTAAGTTATTCTGGAATGATGGAAGCAGATATGAAGGCGAATGGAGAGATGGCAAGTATCATGGTCAAGGTAAGTTAGTCTTGAATGATGGAGAAAGGTATGAAGGCTATTGGAAAGATGATAACCAGCATGGCCAAGGTAAGAAAGAAGTGATTACTATATGATTTATTGGGAGTAATATTCACTGATGATTCAATAGGTAAGTTGTTCTGGAATAATGGAGAAAGGTATGAAGGCGAGTTTTAGAATGACAAATATCATGGCCAAGGTTAGAAAGAAATAATAGACTATATGATTTATAGATTCTAACACTGTTTAATTATTCAAAAGGTAAGTACTTCTGGAATAATGGAGACAGGTTTGAAGGTCAGTTTTACAATGATATATAGCATGGCAAAGGTTAATAAGAAATTATTTATTTTATGATTGATTGATTCTAACGTTGTTTGATGATTCAATAGGTAAGTTGTTCAAGAATAATGGAGACGTTTTTGAAGGTAATTTCCAAGAATGCTTGATGAAAGGGTTTGGAAGAAAGTTCAACTCTGCAGGAAAGTTGTTATTCAAAGGATTTTTCTCAAAAGGGAATCTTATTTTAAAGATTTGAATGACTGTTTCTTTTTCTATTAATGGCATATGTAAGGTTAGGATTTGTTTGTGCATTTTTGTTGAATTAAAACAATAAATCAAAAAATATCCTTACATTTAAGTTCCCTTTTTTCAATAAACTGACCTTATCAAAGTGCCTCAATGTTTCTCATAATGAAAGAAAGGATGAAAGAGAGAGAGGAGGAGAGAGAGATTTTACTTATCACACTAATAAATAACAAATTCTTTTGTACACAATTGAATATGAAAATCATATTTTGAAATTTATTTTATGTATTTTTATTATTTTATTTACAATTAAATACGACCTTTCATTTCTTTAACTTTAAACTTTTTTCCATATTTTAATCGCCTTCCACATCTTTCCTTCAAATTTCATTAATATGTTAAATAGTATTCTTTTCTTAATTTTTCATGAACCTAACATATGTTCTGTACCTACTTACACAGCCATTTTAGCAGCAATCTTCTCTTTATACGACTCTCTATTTTCTTGTAGAACAACATATTTTAGTGTTTGTAGATATTTTCAATTCCTCTAAGATATTCATTCGTCTTGAATAAGATACTACTATTACTATTGTAGGAAAAATTGTTATCTTTACTCTGATCTGTGTTCTCTTTCATCTTCACAAGCGACCTACTACCAATTATTTCCACCATCTTGATATGATTTATTATAGTTAAAATCCACTTCTCTTTTTGAAATTCTACTTGTCCATTGACTACTATGATTACTCTGCTCATAATGTAATTGTAAATTGAGAGACTATATATTTCTTTCTTTGTTGAAGATCTTTCAACTTTTCATCTCATCAAAGAAATTTCACATTTCTTTCAGAAAGAAAGAAAGAAAGAAAGAAGAAGATTACTCCCATTGTGAATTTGCATGTCTCTCTTTATTTTAACGATCCTCCTCAGTTTTCTGCCCTTCAACAATCCCTATCTCACAATTTTCTATTTTTCAAGAATCGATTGCTCTCTGTTCTCGGTATTTCAAAATCATTCCCTCTTTGCTCTCTTTTTCTCTTTTTTTTTTAGTTAGATTTAGTAATTTCTCCCATTTCACACCAACCAGTCTCCAAGCTACAACCAAGAAATCACAATATTTAATAAAGAAGAAAAACATAAAAGAAAGAGAATTGACAGAAATCAAACATTATTATGGATATTGATACCATTAATTCCTTTTTAGAGAAAGGATCTTCTAACCTAAGAGACACTGATGTGCTTACATCGATGAATTACTTGTATCAAAGAGGTTTTAAGGTGGTGGGCATGCTTGGATGTGGATCCTTTAGTGCAGTCATGCTGGCATAATAATAAAACAATATAGAGAATGTTGCAATAAAGATGGTGTGTGCAAGAAATGAAAATGAACTCAATAGTTTTGAAAAGAAATTTTCAAGAATAAAACAGTTAGAATCTAAGTATACTGTTAAACTGATTGATATGTTTTCCGATCTGGAGAATAGACTCTTCTTTTTGGTTATGGAGTTTTTACCAAATGGAAATCTCGATACCTTTATCTCAGTTAATCCTAATCTCAGTAGTTAATAGATAGCTAAAATATTTATTCAGATTCTAAGAGGATTAATCTATTTGAAGGAGAATAAAATTATCCATGGAGATCTCAAACCTTAAAACATTCTTCTGTCAGCCGATAACTCTCCAAAACTTGTTAACTTTGGACTCTCGACAATGTTGCTAGGAACTAGAAGTTATTGTCCAAAAATTGGAGGGAGCTACTGCTATAAATCTCCTGAGTAGAAGAACAACCAAAAGATGTATTTTGAATCGGATTGGTTTTCTGCAGGTATCATTCTCTTTAAACTATGTGAAAATAATAATATCAAGCAAATGACTGATATTAAGCTTGGGGTCTTTCCAAATATTGCTAAGCTCAGATATTAAAAGATAGTGAAACTCTCATATTAAATGATGGCACCTTCTCCCAAAAATCGTGCTTCACCAGAAAAGGTCATCTTGGGACTCCAGAAAATACTCTTATCTGGCCCTCCTCCAACTCTTCCTCTTCCTCGCCCTACCTATCTTGTGTAATTTCATTTTTCTTTATTTCTTTCTTTGTTTATTTGGTTGGAATAATTTTGGATTTGGTCTCTTTTTTTAACAGATAATGATTTCATTATCTTTATTCCCATCGCACAACACTGATTAAATAATTCAATGAATAAATAATAAAACAATTTATTGTTGGGATTTATTTTATTTTTACTAAGAGAATCAGCCTCTTTAACTGATTACTATTTCTACAATAATAATGATAGAAAAATTTGTTATCCCTATTTTTTGGGATTTATTAGCCTGAAGAAAACATAAAATAGAACAGTGTTATTGATTAAAATAATATTGGAGATGTTGGAAAGAAAATGATAAAATACCAAACAAAAAGAGAATAAAAAAATAGTTTTAATGAAAAATCTTCGTTTTTAGGAAGAATAAATTCATAAACTTATTCTTTTGAGGATATTCATTTTTAATGCTTGCTTATTTTATGTTAGATTAAATAATTATTACAATGCCTTCACCTATTATGTTTTTAAAAAGTGAAAGAATTGAGTATAGTCATGGATACTATGAAGGACAGATCAAGAATAACGAAAGAAATGGATAAGGTTTATAATAGCTCTTTTTTATTGTATGCTTTATTTATTATTCTATGTTTCATAGGTGAATACTTTTGGAATAATGGAAACAGATATGAAGGTGAATGGAAAGATGGCGAATATCATGGTCAAGGTAAGAAAGAAGTGATTTACTTAATGATTTATTGAATCTAACAATTTTTGATAATTCTTTAGGTAAGTGGTTCGGAAATAATGGAGACAGATATGAAGGCTATTTGAAAGATAGTAACCCGCATGGCCAAGGTAAGAAAGAAGTGATTAGTTTTGATTTATTGATTCAAACATTGTTTGATTGTTTGATGATTCAACAGGTAAGGTATTCGTGTATAATGGAGATAGATATGAAGGCCAGTTTTAAGATGGCAACTTTCATGGCCAAGGTTAGAAAGAAATGATTGACTTTATGATTTATTGATCCTAACATTGTTTGATTATTCAAAAGGTAAGTACTTCTGGAATAATGGAGGCAGATATGAAGGCTATTGGAAAGATGAAAAACCGCATGGCCAAGGTAAGAAAGAAGTGATTAGTTTTGATTTATTGATTCTAACATTGTTTGATTGTTTGATGATTCAACAGGTAAGGTATTCGTGAATAATGGAGATAGATATGAAGGTCAGTTTTAAGATGGCAAATATCATGGCCAAGGTTAGAAAGAAATTATTTCTTTTATGATTTATTGATTCTAACATTGTTTGATGATTCAATAGGTAAGTGGTTCAGGAATGATGGTTACAGATATGAAGGTCAGTTTTAAGATGGCAAATTTCATGGCCAAGGTTAGAAAGAAATTATTTCTTTTATGATTTATTT
>Ga0302271_10002006_pt1 | contig 18837 bp, 7 predicted proteins | sample III_Bog_N1_1_FD_198767 | JGI IMG/M metagenome (GOLD analysis project Ga0302271, IMG submission 198767) | Peat permafrost microbial communities from Stordalen Mire near Abisko, Sweden - III_Bog_N1_1 | ecosystem: Environmental > Terrestrial > Soil > Wetlands > Peat | place: Sweden: Abisko...
ATGCTATTCCCATATTCTATTCTACTCATATTATGGGAAGTTTAAGATCTACTTCTCATTCCACTGCAGATTCTGCTGATCAATAATCTCCCAAAATATCAATATCTTCCTTGATTTCTTTGAGGTAGAGATTCTTCTCACTTTCTCTTGATAAGACTCAATTGCCTTATGAATATCAAAGAATTGCTTTTTGAACTAACTCTCTTCTTTAAATTCTATTATCATTGTGTATACTTTGACTAAGTAGGATTCAAAGTAGAATATTATTTCTTCTTTTTGATTTTTTACATTGGACATGTGTTTACGCACCTTCTTATTTTGTATCTGCATGAATTCTACCTTTTCTTTTTTCAATCCTGTAGATGCACCTCTTTTTCTTTATCAATTTGAAAAATCATTTATGAAGGATTGATTTTGTGAGAAATCAAGATCTTCTGTTCAAAATAAAAGAACACAACATGTAATCTTGTGTTAAAGATCAGTTTGTTTTGGAGAAACACAACAACGAATCATTCTCTCCTCTATCTATCATGCACAAGAATCTTAGAACATAAATATTCCTTCTCTGATGTCCTTTTTTCCTCCATAACAAATATCTAACAAATCCTTCTGTGATAATGATGATGCTTGCTCACTGTTTCACTAATAGATTTAAATATGCTCGATCATTCTAGATTGAGACCTTTCTTTGGAAGCTTTTCAATGAATTCGATGAAAGAAGTAGAAACAGTTCTATATGATTCAGCGTAACTACTCAGACACTAATCGAATCTACCTTCTTCTTTCTCTGAATAAGGCTAAACATCTTTCTTGTAGACATGCTTGAAGCAAGCCTTGTAGACCTATGTAGCTAGGATATCACTGAATGTGGGATCCATCTTTAGATTTCTCTTTTGTTTCTATTTATTTCTTTGTGACCACTTTAATTTCTTTTTTTCAAAAGAATTCAATATGTTTATGATAAAAAAATTCGCTAATTATTAGCGTCTCATATTATGTCTTAATCCTGGATATTTATCATTTTGTTAAACTCCTCCCCTCCCTCCCTCATTCTTTCTCTCCACCTTCATTCTTTCACTTTATTTAATTTTCTACATTCTTTGAATTTTGAATGAATTACAAACACAAACATAGAAATGTTTATTATTATAGTCTTACTGAACTATTTTGTGTGTGTGTGTTGCATTTAATCTGTAAAAATATAATGATAATGAATAATGAGAGTTATTTGAAAGTAGTTTGAGAGAGAAAGAGAGAGATACTTAAAAAAAAAACGGCTGTTTTTTCTCAAGCAAGTTCTTTTTCTTCTGCAACAAACGTGATTCCTTAGAATTTCTCTTGCATATTGGAACCAACCACTGGTGCGCCAGGTGTCTCCTAGATCTGATTATTTGCCTGGGATTTAAAATTATTAGAATTTTAGATTGTTTTATTTGGAGTAAAATCTTCTTCTTCGAAAGTAACTATTTTGGTATTCTCTTACATCTGTGTGGTAGCTGGTGTCTTTGAAATCTTAGAGTTTAGGTGTGATGGGAGCTTAGTATTTTTTATGTAGCATCTAATCCCAGTTAATCTTTCTAAAGAATGAATGCGCCTTCAGCTAAGCGATAGTATATCTCTTTTCAGGCTAGTTTAAGGAGATTTCAAAAATCAAAGATCATTAGTGTTTTGGAAGCATAACAAAAATACTAATATCTTTTGTGGATTTTACATCTGTAACGAGCAAATGAGAGATGATGTCTTTAGCTTCTGGTGAGAAAGTTGAAGGATATTCAACTCGATTTTAGATAATCTAGTTGTACAGAGCATTTCGAGAAGAGCTACGAAATGGAGGTGTTCCATTGAGCATTTCGTAGATCAAGCAACCCTATGAAATTACATAAAAAACATCTCAGCAAGAGAATAAATTGTTATTGCAATTGAAATAATTTGTTTTTTTCAGAGGAATCTTACCAAAGTCCAGTAGTCCACAGGCTTGGAGTGGCCTTCCTCTAAAATATTCAAAAATTACAATAAATAACTAAGAGAGTTTTTGGTGTGATTAGATGAAGAGTAAGAGAACCAGAGTAAATTGAGTATGTTTGATTTAATTATTCTGCTCATATTATTACGTTTGATGATCTCAGGTGCGAGATATTCAGGAGTTCCACAGAAGCTGTAGTTTTTCTCAAGAGCGGCTGTTCAGTTTAAGAAAAATAAGCTAATTATTATTAAAATGTGATTTTAGCCGCAGTCAAGAAATCACAGCTGAAAAATTAATATATTTTTTCTTTTATTTTCTTTGTTTACTGCTCTTAGCTAATCCGAAATCGGAGAGTTTAATATTGCCTTCTTCATCCATGAGAATATTCTCTGGCTTGAGATCCCTGTATATAATGTTGAGGGTCTCATGGAGATATTATAGAGCAAGGATAACTTAAGCACTGTAGAAGACTACTGTTTGTTCACTAAATTTCAGTTTCGACTTTATATGATGAAATAATTCCCCGCCTGCCATATATTCCATGATAAAATAGATGTTAAACTCATTTTAAAATGCGAATTTTAGCTTCACAACAAACGGGTGCTCACTGAACTGCAATATCTTTTTCTCATCTAAGCGATAAAAACAAAGAAAACAAAAAATGAATAAAGTTCTCCTAGGAGTTTTTCAAGTATTTTTATTACTGAGCGCATTTTCGATTTGATTTCTGTTGATGATATCAGCTTTTTTAAGTGTTTTCATGGCGTATAAATGCTTTGTATCTTTGTTTTGCACCAAAAGCACCTTTCCAAATGAACCCCTAGCTAAACACTACAAAACAAATAGGATGAAATATCTGAAGTTTCATGAAGTGTATTCTACTGTTCTTTATCATTCCTTTCCTCCAAACCTTAGCCCATACACTGATCACCTTTCCCCTCATTTTCTTTAAATCTTTAAATCGCGAAAAATAAAAATGCTCTTACTTTTAAAGTGATAAAATCGTTGAGAGTGACTTCTTCTGGATTTTTCTTAGTCTTCGCCTGTTATTCCTTATGCGTTGATGGTGCAGTTTTCGCATTTGCTATGTCATTAGTAGCTTCACTAGGAGTTGTTTTAGCAGCTTGAATAGTATTGGCCGATTAACTTTCATCTAACTTATGAAACCTCTAATCCATGAAGCTGCTTGTTTTGGAATCTTTCGCTGAGCTTCCAAAGCAGCTGCAAACGTTTCCCATGAGTTTTCTAATAATAATAACACTAGTTATGCTTGTTTTTGCAGATTTAGTTTTTAGTTGCGTTGGAGTAGTGTGAGATTTTTGTTTGCAGATATTTCAATTATCTCTGAATATGTATTTACCCGTTCTTCTTCCTAGGGAGGAATTCTCTTTGATTCTTTAATATTATAAATATACCTTTAATTTCGAAATCTAAATATCTTCCCTTGTAACTATCATTTGATTCTCTGAAGATTCCAGTTTCGTAGTCTCTATCTATTTCACTGTTTTTTTTAGATCTTGACTTGAAAAGCCAATCTCAAACTCTCAGGATCTTCCCCATCATTACTCTGTAACCAAATATAACAAAATCGAAATCTAAAAATAGAATCTAATTTACATTTTGATAATCATCTAAAACTCCAATGATATATTTATTTTATTCTCGAAATACTCATAACAACTAACTTATATTTGACAATATTTACGAATTTGCTATGCAGGTTAATTTTAAAGAGTTCTATTTCTCATAAAATAAGAAAAATACACTAAAAGTGCTCAAATAAATTAGAAAGTTATGGGAATAGGAAACAAAGTAAGCTTTAATGAAATTTTGTGTGTGCGCTACTATGAATGAATCCAGAAAATAATTAACTGGCTAGAAATTCAAATTACTACTTGATCAAAACAATAGTTATCACCAATAACAAAAATAATAAAATCAAAAAATAAATCTTTTTGAGTGAGTTTCAAGACACCATTATTGTTTAACACCAAGAGATTTAAGGAGATAATGAAATAGTGCTAATCATATCATCTAATTTTAAGAAATATGATCTTTAATAAGCATTACAATTTTATGAAAATCAATTAATTATCAAATTAAAAACACATTTCTGAAGATTCTATCAATGAAAAAACTCTGATGATTAAAATAGGCGAACAAGAAATCATAAAAGAAGCTGAGAAATTCAAAGGAATGAATCTTCAAAACCAATGGTGTATCCTTTTGTGTAATCTTTATGATTGATCCCACATTATCAAACAAAAAAAGTTAATATTCTTTGTTTCTTCTTTAAATCGTATCATTACTATCAACTACAAAAAAACCTCTTCAAACTATGCTTAAATTCTGAACTTATGATGTTTACCTTCTCTACCTTGGTTGATATTTCCCTCAAAAGAAAAATAGTCAGAAAGTATGAAAATACCAAAATCACATCGCAACAGCATTGTTTTTTTAATTTTTCTTTTTGTTTGAATAATTAAAATGAGATCTCACTAATACTATTTACATCAGGATGTTTGAATTCATTTAACACAACCTTGAAATTTTAGTACTTGTTATTTTATCGTTTAAATACAATTTTTAGGAAAAGAGGCTTTGTTGTTCCGTTTATGAGGAAAAATGGTTGATTATCCAGGAATGAGCAACCACATCCAAATGGTGATTAAGCTGATTTTTAAGGATTGGTGTGAAAAATAGCTTTATTTTGATCTTTCTGTGTAAATACTACTTGAAGAAATATTCACAGACATCTAGCACATTTTTAGAGTAAACTATCATTTATGCTTCTAATAGCTTGAAGATTAACTAGTAGAAATGGTGAAGACATTCTTAGGTATGCTTCTCGATTATCCGGGTTCAATGATAGCGTTGAAAAGAGCCAATCGGTCCATCTCGAAATGCTTCAGTTGGCTTTTAGTAATTGATTTTTTTAGACACCATTTCTAAGATGTTTCTATCAAAGATTGGATATTAATAGAGATCTAATGATTTCGAAGTATCACCTCGAGAGACAATGCATAGTGAATTAAGACATGAGTTTCAGTGGACTACACATTATTTCTGGCACATCTCTTGATTGAATAATCCACTTGTTAAGCTATTTTCACACCGAGAGTAGAGATGAAGGACTTGGATTGGTAGAAACCTAGTCACGACTATATGACCTACTGTAGTTTTTTATTTTATATTCGGCATGTATCAAGATAGAGCTCAAGTCCTCAAAAATTTGGAGACACTCCTAGTCCTCCATCTTTTCCTTGCACATCTCTCTTTTTCTTGATTTTTAATCTTGATGATCAGAACTTATTTTATTTCTTTAAACCTCAGCCAATTATTATCAATATCCTCAATTCTTTAAGAGAATACGTAAATAAATAAATTATGAATTTGAATGATTGATTAATGATTCTACAAAAAAGCTAAGAATCTTCACAGCTAAGAGAGTGACAGTTTTATTTTCAGCACGGCTGAGAAATTATTTGTAAATTTTTAAATCAAAGGATCTGAAGAATTCTGGGCAATTATTATTGATCAAATCCCTTAGCCAAAGATTAAGATAATTTCTTTTATTATTAATGGGAAATAATATCTCATATTTTTATTTTTTCTTGATTGTCAAAACCTATTCTCACCCCAACCAAATATCATTATTTAATAAACTGGAAAAGCAATCAAAATATTACTATTGCGCTGCTAAAATAAGGAAATAACAACCATTGTCGTAGAAAACAACAAATGAAACTGTCATAATAACAAATCAAAGCACTTGCTAGGAAAATTGCCACCAAGACAAAGGATTCAAAATTCAGTAATCCTCTAGTAATAGGGGAGGTTCTCACTATGTTAGGTGAATAAAAACCTTGCTATTCAGAATATGAATTTTTAGGTAAGGGTGGATTAACCCTTGTCCTGAAAGCCAAAGACAACTCTAGATATGTTGCTCTCAAAATCATGGAGATTGATTAATCAAAATAAAAGGCAATCGAAGCAGAGTTAGGAGTTGTAAAGCCTCTCCAAACTAGTGAGTATATTGTAAACCTGAATGATACATTCTTTTTAACGGAAGAGTAGGAGTAATATGATGAGGGACCTGCTGAGGCTGGTAATCAAGAAGAAGAGGAAAAGAAATCTAAGGAGCTTGGAAGAGTTACTACTGTTAATCGCTATTTCGTGTAAGAGACTGAACTGTGCTAGGGTAACTTGTCTGAGTACTTGGGTTTTTTAAGAAAGAATTAAATTATCCTGGAAGAAAGAGTGAAGTATAGAATGGTGATATAAATGCTGGATGCAGTAAACTTTCTCCATCAGAATAATATTGCTCATGGAAACATAAAACCGTAGAACTTCTTGTTTTAAGAAAAGGAAGGACTAATCATTCTAAAGCTTTGCTATTTCGGATCGCTTCTTCACTTGACTTGTAGAACTCAAGGAACATTCTGAATGGAATGGGAACTCCTGGCTACACTGCTCCTGAGGTTGAATAGGGATAAAGTAGGAAAGAATCTGATAATTATGCATTAGGGATAATAATTTTAGAAATAGATAACAGTCACATGTTCGACTACTCAAAGGTATCTAATGCTGAGTTTGTAATTCTTTAGCAAGGACAAGGTATTTTCCCTAAACACAATTTAAATACTTCCTCAGTACTGTTTCAAATCGCTTAGGCATTATTACAACCTAGATATTAAGACAGATCTACAGCGTAGAATCTTCTCTTGCTTCTTCTAAAGCAACAATACAATAGTTTGAAAAATATCCCTATTTATTCAATTTTTCTAGGGAACCAGCTATCTCTCCTTCCTTTATCAATTCCCTAGTTGAAGGACATGAATACTCAATAACTGGAAAAGTTGAAATTAAACTTAACATCGTTGTGTCCTTCTGAAGAAACAACTAACAAGAAAATTGATTCACTGTCTAAAGCCTATTAGAAATAGGATAACGTCAATTCTCTAACATTCATTCAAGCTGAAGGTGTGCTTAGAGCCCTTTTCTTATTAGGTGACTATGATAATTTGCAGCTATTAGGAGCAGGGTCGGTGGGACTCATACTAGGAGGATTAAATAAGAAATAATAAAGACAATCAGCATTGAAAATATGCTTGTGTAAGAGCAAAGCAGAGGTATTCAGGCAGATCGTCATCTTGAAGAAATGCCAAATGCCGAGGATAGTCTAATTTTATGGATATCAATTCATCAAAGATGAAAATAATAATGAATATGTGGTCTTTGAAATGGAGCGGTGTAAATCTTCCTTATCACAATATCTAGATGAGTAAAGCCTAAACAATAAACCAAACTCTGCTGAATTGAAGATGGAGTTTTCTATTTAGATGATTGATAGTGTAAATTATTTGCATGAATTAAAGATTCTCCACAGAAGTATTAGCTTAGATAATTATCTGATTTCGGAAGACGAGAAAGGAGGAATTGTAGTAAAATTAACGGGCTTTAGCGAGGCTGCTCAACTTGAAGAAAACTTTGATTGGAAAAAGTTTGAGGAAAATCATGATGATGAGCTGCTACCTCCTTATAATTGTGCTATTATCCTTTCTAAACTAGGCTCGCATCCCTACTATGCCCCAGAAAGGTGGTCTAACACGTGGCACCTTACAACAACAAAAACAGATGCCTATTCACTAGGTCTTTGTCTCCTTGTTTTGGATAATTACCTCACTTTCTCAGAAGAAACATTATTTGTAAATCGTTTTACCTTATTCTAACCTAATTCTGAGCCCTTTCTTGATTGTCAAGAAATAATAATTGATAGAAGCAGTGAAATATATACAATCACAAAGAGACTATTAGCTTATCTACCAAAAAATAGAAGTACCCTTTCAAAAATACTGTAGGATTCATAAAGTATTGGATAGGTTTACTCAAGATAAAGAGAATATCCTTTTAATTTGAAGAATATGGAGTAAGTTTGCTATTATAAATTGGATAAAACAATAGAAAAGATCAATTTTGAGTTGATAATCAAGTAAATTTCTAATCTAACTAACCTCACAAGGCTATCTTTGAACCTTTTGAACAAATCAATTGGAGAATCAGGTGTAAGCTAACTCTCAACCGCATTAATCAAACTCTTCAACCTCTCGAGTCTTTCTTTGGACCTTGAGCACAACTCAATTGGAGAATCAGGTGTAAAATATCTCTCCACCTCATTAATCAAACTCCTCAATCTCTCGAGTCTTTCATTGGACCTTAGCTACAACTCAATTGGAGAATCAGGTGTAAAATTTTTCTCCACCTCATTAATCAAACTCCTCAATCTCTCATGTCTTTCATTGGACCTTAGCTACAACTCAATTGGAGAATCAGGTGTAACATTTTTCTCCACCGCATTAATCAAACTCCTCAATCTCTCGAGTCTATCTTTGAACCTTTACGACAACTCAATTGGAGAATTAGGTGTGAAATATCTCTCCACAGCATTAATCAACCTCATCAACCTCTCGAGTCTATCTTTGAACCTTGAGCACAACTCAATTGGAGATTCTGGTATAAACTATCTCTCCACCGCATTAATCAAACTCTACGATCTCTAGAGTCTAACTTTGAACCTTGAGCACAACTCAATTGGAAAATCTGGTGTAAACGATCTCTCCACTGCATTAATCAAACTCGGCAATCTCTAGAGTCTAACTTTGAACCTTAAGCACAACTCAATTGGAGAATCTGGTGTAAAATATCTCTCCACCGCATTAATCAAACTCTACAATCTCTAGAGTCTAACTTTGAACCTTGAACACAACTCAATTGGAGATTCAGGTGTAAAATATCTCTCCACCTCATTAATAAAACTGATCAACCTCTTGAGTCTATCTTTGAACCTTATCAACAACTCAATTGGAGAATCTGGTGTAAAATATCTCTCCACCGCATTAATCACACTCTTTAACCTCTCAAGTCTATCTTTAAACCTTGAGCACAACTTAATTGGAGAATCAAGTATAAACTATCTCTCCACCACAATGAAAAATCTAAATCTAAATAAATAATCTATTTTCTTTTGACTATGATTTATATGATTAGTGATGAATAATAATAATCTAATAGTTTTCTAAATTTTTTAGAAATAATAAATGAAGTATTATTTTGATAAATTTTTTTCTACACTACACTACACTTTTTTATTTTATTTTTTATTAGCTTTCATTCTTTATCCCTTAAAGTTATAAAAAAAATTTGTTTCATTTTTAAAAATAATAGAAAAGTGTACGTTTTTAGTGAAATTTACTTTTTTACTATTATGTAAATATTTTCGATTCCTGAGATATTTATTCTTCTCGAATTGGTTACTAGTATGAACATATATGATAAACTGTTGTCATTGCTCTTATTTGCTTTCTCTTTCATCTGTTCAAGCTACCTATCACCAATTATTTTCACCATCTTGATATTGTTTATCATGATTAAAAATCCCTTCTCTTTCTTTTTTGCAGTTCTTGCCTATTGACTGTTTTTATTACTCTGCTGAAGATATTGTTTTTGCTATCCAACTATCCAATTGAAATATATTTAAATTGAGAGATTTTATGTACTTTCTTTGTTTAATCTCCTATTATTCACTCCAGTTAAGAAGTTTTACATTTCTTTCATAAAGAAACAAATTATCAGCTCTCTGCATTTCAACAATTTCTTTTCTAAATTTCAAGAGTCAATTACTCTTTGTTCCTATTTCCAGAAACACTTGTTCCTCTCTTTTTCTCATTTTTTTTTTGAAAAATCAAATAATTCCTCCCACTTCAAATCAATCAGTCACGAAGTAAGATTAATACAAAAAAAAAAACATAAAAGTAAATCATCGAATAGAATTTACTAAAATTGAACATTATTCATGGATATTCATACAATTAATACCTTTTTAGCGACATAATCTTCTAATCTGAGAGATATTTATGTGCTAACATAGATGGATTACTTGAATTAGAGAGGTTTTAAGTTGATTCGTATTCTTGGATGTGGATCCTTTGGTGCAGTCATGCTCGCAGAATAATAAAATAATAAAGAGAATGTTGCTATTAAGATGGTGCATGCAAGGAATGAAAATGAACTTAATAGTTTTGAGTAGGAATTCTCAATAATGTTTCAACTACAATCTAAGTATACTGTTTAACTGATTGATATATTTTCAGATCTCGAGAATAGATTTTTCTTCTTGGTTATGGAATATTTACCAAATGGAAATCTTGATACCTTTATCTCAACTAATCCTAATCTCAGTAGTTAATAGATTGCAATAATCTTTATTTAGATTCTAAGAGGATTAAGTTATTTGAAGGAGAATAACATTATCCATGGAAATCTTAAGCCTTAAAATATTCTTCTATCAGCAGATAGCTCTCTAATACTTGCTGAATTTGGACTCTCAAAGAAGTTTCTAGAAACAAGAAGTTTTTATGCAAATAAAGGAGTTAGCTACTGCTATGAATCTCCTGAATAGAAGAACAATCAAGAGGTGTAGACTGAATCAGATTGGTACGCTGCAGGTATGATTCTCTTTAACCTATGTGGTAATAAAAATATCCCGCAAATGGATGCTATTAAGCTTGGGTTCTTTCCAGATATTTCGAAGCTCAGATATTAAAATATAGTGGAACTCTCATTTTAAATGATGCAACCTTCTCCCAAAAATCGTGCTTCACCGGAATAGGTTATCTTGGAACTCCAGAAAATACTTTAATTAGACCTTCCTCCAACTCTTCCTCTTCCTCCTGATTTAATGTAACACCATTTTTCTTTATTTCTTCCTTTGTTTATTATAGATTTGCATCATTTTTAACAAATAATTCTTTCATTGTCTTTATTCTCACACCAAAACAAGAACAAAATAATCTAATAAATGAACAATAAAATCCTTTATTCACCTATTCTCTTTTAAAAAGTACATCAAACATTAAGTATGATCATGGATACTATGAAGGACAGATCAAGAATAATTAACGCAATGGATAAGGTTTGTGCAAGCTATTTTTTTTATTATTTTTATTTTATGTTCTGTTTCATAGGTGAGTACTTCTGTAATGATGGAGACAGATATGAAGGCGAATGGAAAGATGACAAATAACATAACCAAGGTAAGAAGTGATTGACTTTATAATTTATTGAGTTAACATTGTTTCATGATTCTCTAGGTAAGTACTTCTGGAATGATGGAAACAGATATGAAGGTGAATGGAAAGATGGTTAATTGCATGGTCAAGGTAAGAAAGAAGTGGTTTACTTTATGATTGATTCTATCGTTGATTGATGATTCTCTAGGTAAGTTGTTTGGTGATAATGGAAATACATATGAAGGGGAGTGGAAAGATGGATAATAGCATGGCCAAGGTAAAAAAGATGTGATTTACTTTATGGTTTATTGATTCTAACATTGCTTGGTGATTCTCTAGGTAAGTACTTTTGGAATGAGGGAGAAAGTTATGAAGGTGAGTGGAAAGAGGACAAATAGCATGGTCAAGGTAAGAAAGAAGTAGTTTAATTTATGATTTATTAATAAGAACATGGTATGATAATTATTAGGTAAGTGGTTTGAAAATGATGGAGACAAATATGAAGGAGAGTGGAAAGATGACAAAAAGCATGGCCAAGGTAAGAAAGAAGTGGTTTGCTTTATATGATTTATTAATTCTAACATTGTTTGATGATTTTTTAGGTAAGTACTTCTGGAGTAATGGAGAAAGTTATGAAGGTGAGTGGAAAGATGACAAAAAGCATGGCCAAGGTAAGAAACAAGTGGTTTGATTTATGATTGATTTATTCTATCATTGTTTGATGGTTTTCTAGGTAAATATTTCTGGAATAATGGAGACATATTTGAAAGCGAGTGGAAAGAAGGCTAATATCATGGCAAAGGTAAGAGAGAAGTGATTTTATTTACCTTATGGCTTATTAATTTTAACATTGTTATATTAATATATTATTTGATGATTATCTAGGTAAGTACTTTAGGAATAATGGAGATAGATATGAAGGTGAGTGGAAAGATGGCTAAGAGCATGGTGAAGGTAAGAAAGAAGTGATTTACTTCTTAATTTATAGATTCTATAATTGCCTGATGATTTTCTAGGTAAGTGGTTTGAGGAAAATCGAAAAACATATGAAGGCTAATGGAAAGATGACAAAAAACATAGCCAATGTAAGAAAGAAGATATTTTTTAAGATTGATTGTTTCTAACATTGTTTGATGAATCAATAGGCAAATTGATCTGAAATGATAGAGACAGATATGAGTGCGACTACTAAGATAGCAATATGAAAGGACCTGGAAGATATTTCAACTCTGAAGAAAAGTTTTCGTTCAAAATATTTTCTCAAAAAGAATAATATTTAAAAGATTAGATTTTTTGTTTTTTTTTTCTATTAAGAAAAATTGTACAATTATGATTTGTTGTGCAATTTTGTTGAATTGAAACATCAAAACAAACAACTATCCATTAATTTCAGTTTCTTTCTTCAATAAACTGGTCTTATTAAAATACCTCAATGTTTCTCATAATGAATCAATGAAAGAGAGAGAGAGAAGGATTTTTATAATCACACAATAATAGAAATTCTTTTGTTCATAATTGAATAAACAATAATATTTACCATTCTTTGAATTGATTTTACTTTATGTTGCTGTTGTTATCTTGTTCTTTTCATCCATTATACTGTAGATAATCTAACCAGATCACAGCGTTAAGAAGTGTTACTTTATCTTTGGAGCTGAGGCATCTTCGAAGGAGATCACAAATTTATCTTGTGTTTGTTCAGTAAAAGCTCCGTTGTAGAGATTTTAATCATTCCAACGAACTGATTTTATCTGCCTCGTATCTCCTCCTTGATGATGATCTTGCATCCACAACACTAGAAAAATAAAATAAGCCCCAAATCGACTTCTAGCACTTGCCTTTAGGGTGAAAAAGAAAGAAGGATATGTTATTATTTGCTCTCTTTGTATTATTTTTGTTAACTTGACATTTGTAAGGCTGCTTACAGTAGGCTACTTGAAAATTAACAATGATTAGACTGCCTATGAAAAATCAATTGGATAAAAATACAGGAGGATTCTTCAATCCATAATTATTCAACAAAGAAAATTTATTATTCTTTATTTATTTTCTAAACATTCCTCTAAAGAACAAGAAATCTTCTTCAAATTAATCTAATATCTTATTCTTATTATGCTTATTTACTCTACTTAGTTGACACTCTCCCCAACCTTACAACAAAAAATTTATCAAAAGAAACGAAAAGACTAATATCGCATCATAACATTATTAAATTTTTGGTTTCTCATTTTGTCATACTTTATCTGGCATTTCCCAAATTATTTTGTCTAAATTATGTTTTTCTTCCAAATTTACATAATTTACTTTAATTTGCTTTTATTTCCCAGTTTAACTGAGCTAAATCAACCCAAACAAATAGAAGGAATAAATAAGTGTAATCTCAAAGCTCAAAATGCAAATAAGAAAGATTAACTTAAAGCTATCATATTATTTTAGAAATATATTGTTATTGCTATTTTGAGAGCATTGATATTATGTGTTTAGTGCTTATTAAAGAAAAAAGATTACCTTCCAAAAAACAAAGAATTTTAGTTACACAATAATTTTAGCATTCTCTCCATATTGGATTTATCCTTTCTAAAAGGATTACCACAAATGAATCTAAGAGGTAACTACAGAATTTTGAGATTTTTGCCAACTTGATTGCATTCAAACTCGATAAACAAATTAAATTACTCAGAAAATGAATAATTTATTCTCTTTTGAAAATTGTTGTATTAAACAACAGACTCATGGCTTGGCACACTTCACAATAAATTTTATTCAACTGCAAGCAATAGTGGATATTTTTTAATTGATTATTTAGCTCGTTTCCTCTGATTTTTCTTTCAATTTACCTCAAAATAACCCAACTTCAATTAGCATCCCTTACATTGGAGAACAATTTCATCTGAGAAAGTCAATCATCCTGAGTACTCCTCTCCCCAAAACAATTCAGCAGGTTTCTAAAAAAAATAACTAAATTTATACTTAAGTTTTCTAACGCAAATGAGCAGAAAAGGTAACTTAGCATTCTAGATTTTAGAGACATTAATCGAGATCATGGAGGATGCACCGCCATTTATTCTTAACCGCAAGGTCTGTGCGTTATTGTTGCTCATATGGTTGTCTCAGTTTGTTGGATATTCTTTCAATACATTGAATCCAAAAGTCATCAACGATGGTAAATTCAGAGCTATAGGAAGATTCAATGAGATATCCACGATGACATACCTTCTTTCCTTCAAATCCAGCGATAATCTAACATTTACATTTTATGGCATTGTCTAATTCATAATCTACTCTATCACGATTTACATATTTATCTTGAACTTCATTAAGAACAAGCAACCACGTTGGTACGCAGAAAATCGCTATATTTTCAAATAAATCAACTAAGTCTTGACACTTTTCTTCAGTGTCTACCAATGGATATTTCTAGTACCATTCTAAGAAATCTCTTGGGGGATGCTATCCTGCAATGAGAGTTCATTTATTATAGCATATAAAGACCCAGATAAATGTTCCGAAAAGCCTGTTCCAGTTGTGTTAATCTCAGCTATTGGGTTGGTGTTCTCAATCTTAACAAACTTCACCCTACTGATGTTCTTTCGTTCATACCAATTCGCAGATCAGACACTACTCAAAAGGAAATTTTCCTTCTTAGTGTTTCCAATTCAGCTTGGTTTTCTGTTCTTGCAGTATCTCTTTTTCATATCGAAAATCGCGAAGTGCGTAATCTACATCACGACACAATTCATTGGCTTAAGTATGATTCTTGATGTAGTCTTAAACATCCCTTTCAGAGATAAAACTACTTCCATTGTGTATTCCTTCTGTGTTGCATTATACGAAGTCAGCAATACGCTCATGCTTATCTGGACATACTCATCGACAATCTCGAGTTATGATATTATCTACATGGTAGCAATATTCACTCCAATCTTAGCTTTTTCGTTGTAAGCCCTCTAATCCTTACAATATCATAAAATCATGGTAAATTCGCTCCCGAACATCCACAAGTAAACTTAAAATAAAAATAAATTAAAGACCCACTCTTACACACACAAAAAAAAAGAAAAAACAATATTTAATACTATTACTTTCAGTTTTTTGTGATCATTCTATGAATTTTTCCTAATCCCCCACATCTCTTTATTCCTCCCTTTCTCTTCTAGGAACCTTGATTGGATTGACTTTTACCTCGAGGAGATTTGGGTAATAGGCACATAATCTTACTCCAGTGAGAATGAGAAATTTCGATACATGTCATTAATATCTTAGCACAAATCAATTTGTACTCGATCTGAATGTGTCTGCCATACAGGTGAAGCACAAGGACCAAACGGTTAAATGAGTTCTTAATTTCTTGCTGAGCTAATCGAAGGTGTGTTTGATGCTTGCTTCAAGAGCGCTACTTACGAAGCAGACAACAAACAGCGCGAACATATTTTCTTTAAATTCATAACCTTCATCGCAAGATGGAGACTCAACCCGCTGAGAGCATATTGCGAACTTAAAATCTTCTAAGCACGATACAAGAAGCATTCATCTATGTATTTTGATCTTCTTTCGTCCGTGATAGGTCAAGCGTTGGAGATATAAAATCTAGCGAAAGCTAACTCGCAGATTGGTGTATAAGGTGTTGTAGGCTCGGATAATGTCTACCTTGGAAATTAACATAACAATAATAATTCTTCTCTTTCAAGGAATAAGCTTGATGTTAAAGATATTGTCTTGACATTTGAAGCGAAATAGTAACTCATTCCTCATTTTCTTGAGTTTATTAAAGCAAAGATAACATTCTGGAATTAGCTAAGGTCTTTAAGTTCCACAGCATCGTCATTCCAAGCGTGTTCAAGATTCATCTACAATGCTTAAGGTGCACTTACCCATAGAATTAAGCTTCAATTAGAGACTTTCTATCCAATTAAAGTAGCATTACCCAAAAATGCTCTGCTACTAAAGGTAAGCATAAATATGCTTTGAGTAAATACATATTGAAATAGCTCACATATCTTAAAAAACAACAAATCTTTCAAAAATTGACCTTAAATTCTACTTATTTAATCTAACTTAATCAATCTTTCCTTTAGTTATTGTCGATCTACTAGATACTAGTATTCAACGAGGTACGTAGACCACTCTAAACTGAAAAGGAAATCCAAGATCTTCTGCGGAAAGACTACAGTAAAGCTGTCTCTGCATTTAATTCCATGAATCTCTCATAAGATCTCATCCAAACTATCCAAGTTACTGTAACTCCTTTCGAAACACGAATCTCTAGCAAAACAACCCCGTAAATGGCTTAATTTTTCGGATACTCCCACAGTGAATTCGCTTAGCTTAAAGAAATCAAAGATCTCATCCCAAGATACATTTCTCTAATCCATAATAATCTTATCAAACAATTCATTCTCTAAGGATCCAGTCCTATCGTTGATTTTCCAAAGCGTATCTTCGCTCTAGACAGCTAAGGATTCGTTTTCCCAGTTTAGATGTAGGTCTTCGTAGTTCAATAATTATCAGAAGATCTAAAAATGAATGCAACGTTACTGAAACTCCCTAATATCTCAAAATATCTACTTTTCAATAAATTCGGATCCATCCAAGGAATCGATAGAGGTTTCTATGATCTACTCTTCCCAGGGATAACTACTTAATCCTTAGTGTTTAAGGAATCACTAAAAGAATTTGAGAAATTAAATATATTCCTCTTGATTCCCTAAATGGCATAAGTAATTAAAAACCATTTGTTGTTCTTCTCAAATAACAATGAAGTTACAAGGAAGCATACTATTATCTCATAGCGATTTAGAGCAGCCTAGAAAGAAAACTATTAGAGTTATACGAATTCGATTAGACGATAAAAGACAATTGCGAAATATTCGAAAAATTCAAATAGTAAAATGGCAGGGGTGACACAGAATCAGAGAAATAATAATTTAAATAAACATAATGATTTAGATCCGTTGAGTAATCGATCTAATCAAGAAGGGATGAATAAGTAGAACGCAGAGTAGATTTCAGCGCGAGTTATTGAATAAGACATGATTATTAAAATAGTTATACCACCTAATGTTATTAACCTTAACTAAAAGTTGAAATAGTAGATTTCAAAAGCAAATTAGTAATCAAATACGCCTCATAGCAACACTAATGAGAACAATCCTGTGAATCCTTTGAATAACGCAATCACTGCTCCTTCTGATCCTCTTCTCACCATCGACAGCTTCTTAGATCTTTTCAGGAACCATCCAAAGGTTGATTTCTATCTTTGTATTTGTATTAAAATAAGCAATAATTTGTATTTACATGATTGTTAAACTCTATCAGGAATGGAAGGAAAGCAATTCTGTGCTTTACAAGCAAGCAACAGTGAAAATCACTGTGAGAGAGTATCACCATAATAAGCGGGCAAACACGAAGACTGAATAGCAATAATAGCCAAACAAGTTAAATGTACAGGACGAATCAGATCAAAATGACATCATCTTTGAAATCGAGCTTTCAGAGATTTAAGAAGCAAATTAAGATAGAAACAGCAAGGATATCCACGGTAGTTAGTAATCTTTAGATATGGCTGAGATGTAGATGAACACCTTCACTGCCTTAGAGGGACTATCCAAGTAGAATCTAACAACTGCGAATCATCTATCAGAGACTACCTCTGAGTTCAAAAGTCTGAACAATGTCATAGAAACAAAGGGAATCGAGAAACTACTCGATGCGAATATTGCTGATTAGACTAATGATTATATTAATAGAAACAATGAAAAACTAGGACTATCATCGAAATTAGATCAAACTAAAGGAGATAACAGTGAGATATTGCCTTAATAATAACACTAATAGCAGCATTCACATATTTAATAATAATCTATAAATAAGCACTTCGACTTTTCGACAGTTCGATAAAGCTCCTTGGCGGAAATGCTCAGCTAAACTGCTTAAATCAATGATTCATAAAATTAAACGCTTATTCCTTTTAGCACATCTCGATCAAATAGATAGCTTCTTCTCAATACAAATACCAATCTGAAACCTTCTTATATCTAGAATGATCACATTGCTGATGGCTAACCAGAGAACAATCCAACAGCTGATAAGATTTAAGAAGATTCTTAGAAGATTTTTGCCAGTAATGATGATTATGATAATGAAGAAGAAAAGAAGAACAATAATAATAATGTTTCTAAGAAAAAACACTCTTATAATCCTGGTAAGAATGAGAAGAACAATAAAGGCCGCAATGGGTTTAAACGAACTAAGATATTAAGGGAAAATCCAATACTTTAGACACTACTTCATAACAAAACACCAATATCTGACACATTGATTATCTTCACATTAGGTCAGAAATAAATGTCTTTTGGCTTATTGTTTATTATTTTTCCCATTAGCTTCCTTCATCGTATGTTTCTTGGCAATAGCTGGATCGTTTCTATATTTGCTGTTAGATCACATTGAAATTGGGAGAAAAAGGATTAAAGATTGTTAGGATTTCTCATATCTAGAGATGTCTTATTTGAATTAAACACTAACATAATTAATGTATTTGGAGATTGCAGGTGGTTTGCTACCGAATTCGATGCTTACCGGATTAGGGACGAGTACTACATTCGAGACTCATTGCGAATAAGTTATGGAGTAATATCAAGCCGATTAATTGGTGAATGTTGAGAGCATAGCATTCAATAATTAAAGGAATAAGACACTATTTGATGTAGTTATCTTCTCAAATTTGTAAGACAATACTGAAGAGGAGGAGGGGGGGGGGGGGGGGTTATTGAAGAGTTATTCAAAAATAACTGTTTATTTTATTAT
>Ga0302271_10002008_pt1 | contig 18834 bp, 11 predicted proteins | sample III_Bog_N1_1_FD_198767 | JGI IMG/M metagenome (GOLD analysis project Ga0302271, IMG submission 198767) | Peat permafrost microbial communities from Stordalen Mire near Abisko, Sweden - III_Bog_N1_1 | ecosystem: Environmental > Terrestrial > Soil > Wetlands > Peat | place: Sweden: Abisko...
GAAAAGCGATAAACTGCTCATAAATTTGAATGAATAATGTTTGTTTAAAAACGCTGCAAAGGAACGACAATTATTTCTATTCAACGAATAATTTTAGCTAAAAAACGCCCCTGTAAGCTTTTCTCGTTTTTTTGCCATCTCGAGGTGACATTTGTATTAATATGCTTAAAAGCATGCAGATACGATAGATGTCAATCATATGTGTTAATTCTAATTATAGAAAATTATGATATATTGGCGTTTTAAAATGAACTTTTTTGAAACAAACAGTCAAAAATGGAATAAAATGACATGAAAAATAAATTAATTATTCTGTAAATATGTGACATGTAAATATTTTAAAGTTTAAATAAAATTTCTAAAATGATCCAGAAATGCTTTCTTAAATTAATTTACTTATCGATTTAATCACAGATTTTAAAAATTCATGATTCCTGTCTCCAAAAAACAACCTATTATATAAAAAAGTTGCTCCCATTTTACTGGAAGCAACTTTGAATTTTATTAATAAAAAACGCCAAAAATTGTTCAATAATATTTACAATTAACTATTTTGTGTTTTAAATTATGCTCATAATATGCGGATGAAATTTTGTAAAATACTGATTTTATTTAAAAAAATTACCGAATTACTTTAAAAGTTTCAGTTTCTTTACCTGTTAATTTTAAAATATAAATACCCGCTGAAATATTAGATGTGTTGATTGAAAATCTTCCGGTTGAAGTTAAATTGTAGTTGCATACAACCTGACCTGAAAGATTTAGCAATGTTACCTTATTGAATTCTACAGGGTAAGACAATTCAAAACTGTTTGGTGTGTTGTATACTTTCGATTTGGTAGTTTTGATTAATGTATTACCTAAAGTTACATTCCCTTGTAAAATATGTAGAGTAGTTTCTGCACCGAATGATTTGATAACAATATCTGCACTACGTCCTTCTGTACCGACTTGTAGCGCTGTAGCAGTACAAGTAAAAACTAATGCCCCGGATTTAGCATATATCGAATTATCGTGGCTTATAGTCAACCAGGATGGTAAAGTGGTTGGTTCAACCCAGATTGAATCTCCTGAATTGTTATCATTCGTCAAATTAAAATAAGAGTAAACTAATGAACCGCTTATTCCTTTTGCATCCACTGCTTCACCACCTGTAGCAGGAACCGTAATGGTTTGAGTTGATGGATCGGCATGTAAATAATTAAAATAAGCATTAAGCATCATATAGGTGTTCATTTTGACTGAAGAATTATATAATTTTCCATCAGATATGCCTGTTAATGCATCCACTTTTGTAAAGTAAGATGTCCCTTCAATTTTATTGTCTCTATCTGATATCAAACCAAAGTCACAACCATCTTGTTCCAATCCTGAAAGTACGAGTGCAAAAGGGTCTTTAACAACTAAAGTCATTGCTGCTTCACGACCGGTGACCGGATCTATTTCTAAAAAGGTAAACGGGAAAAAACAATTATTATAGCTATCAACAATAATATCTGAACCATAAATTTTTGAAGATGCTAAAACCTCGTTTGTTATTTTACCACTTTCGTCAATTCTGTAGATGGTGAGCGTAAGAAACTTGTTTTGAGGTACGGGAATTTTTTTACCTGAAGCACCTGAAATACAGACATCTTTAATAACCATTGGTGACATTGGTTTTTCGTATACAGTGACAATTGAATTTACTTTTGTGCCGTTTATCCCATCTGTTGGTCTTAAACAAGTACCCCAATAATATCCTGAACCGGTGCCATCTAAACCAGTACTGCCAGATGCTCCAAGCCACCAGGTGTGTGTCCCATTACTGGTTGCTATAGAGGCATTCCCATAATAATCTGCATTACTTACATATTTTGATGATGAGCTAGCCGATATAAATGGTCCATAAATACCGTCTGCTGTAATTGTTGAGGCCGGCATATATTTTGCTGTATCAACTCCATTAATAGCATTCAATTTGGGTGAATAATAAATCCCTTTTGTCAAATAATTTTCAGAAGTTCCGTTGGAATAATTTGTTCTGATAATAAGATTCACATCTTGAGAAAAATGAATGCTGGTTCCCCAATCCCATGAATAGGAAGTTGCCCCTACAGACAGGTTTCTGAAAATAAAAGGTGAAGAATATGCTGAGCCAAAAATTCCTTGAGAGTTATAACTATAACCCAAATGTGTTGGATCTTCATTGCCTATAATACTTGGAATATAAGTTCCTGCCGGGCGATTAAAAAGTGCTGTAGGCATTGTGTTTGTTACTTTACTAACTTTTAATAAATCACTACCTGCTTTTACCTCATTCAGTTCGTCGACATTAAGAATTGCCTGCACTGGACGAATCACCTGATTACTTAGTTTCTCAGAAATTAGTCCATTACCATCTGCCATACCGAATGCTTCTTTAAAGTCAAAGCTCCTAGTAGTTTGTGCTAAAGATACAAATATTATCGAGCACATTAAAAACGAAAGAAATATAATTCTCTTCATAAGATAAAGATTGATAATTAATATTTGGATTAATGCTTTTAACGAAATACGTAAAAGCTAATTGTTGCATCATCTTCGGCCGTAAATTTAATAGTATTGAGATTAAATGCTATATCAGCCGAAACAATATATGTTTTTCCGATATATTGAATCAATTCATTAAACCCTTCAATATTATTTAAATAGTAAGTCCCATTAACATCCGAAGTTCCTTTGTATTCAAACTTCACTTTGTTTTGTCCAATATTTATTCTTTGAATATCAAAATACCCAATATATTTTCCACTCTTAAAAGATAAAGTATATGAGCCACGGGAAGCAGTATTGCGAAAATACAAATTCGAAAATTTCTCACTTAGCTTGTTTTGACAATTAGTTACCAGTTTGTTGTAAAGAGTCTGGAATTTTGAACCCATTGGTTTACTTAATGAAAAATTCCAGACAGTAGTTGAATCCGATAAATAATATTTTGCCGGATTTGTACCTATAAAATATGCTTTTACACTTGAATTTGTACATTGCAATTGTTGTTTGTCTGTACTCAACGTAAATGTTTGTGCATCGTTTCCGTTTATGGTATAGGGGCTATTGAAACGTATACCGGTGGTGGTTATAATAAACGGATAATCCACACCGTCTAATTGTGGATCTGATCCTTGTTTACTTATTTTAAATATATGACTTGCTCCATTAATGGCTTCGAGAGTGTCTGTTCCAATGACCATGTTTAATGAATTTGTGGTTCCTCCAAACAAGAGTGTATTCATATCATCAATTTGAGCAAAGTATTCTTCCCAGGTAATATCTTTCGGAATTTTATTTAACAGAATTGTAGTTCCTCTTTTCTTCCCTTGTAAAATGATTTGATTAGCGGTTCTCTTCATTATAATAAATTCATAATCACCTTCCAGACCATATCCATTCGGGGAAACAGGATTGGAAAAGGCATGGAGTACTTTGTTGTAAGTATTAAAGGTCAATACAGGTCCGTTATCCCCAATCATTTCATACATGCAGCTATCGGTTATTATTGAATTATTGGTTAATTCACTTTTTTCGGATATAATTGCTTGTCCTGATTTACTGAATTTCACCAATAATGTATAACCAGGGCTTTGCTTTGTAGCAAAATACTCCATTTCCCAGCCGTTTTCAGCGTTTTGCAATGAATCTGTATCCATTTTTAAAGCACTTTTTAAGCGTTCAGCAGGTGAAGTCGAAAAAATAGCTGACTCCTGATTGCTACATCCAGCACATATCAAGACAGCTGAACAAAGTAATATATATAATTTATTTTTCATTTTTATTATTAATTTAGGATATCATTAATGTGTGCTTCCCGATACATAATTTCAGTATGTAGTTTTACAATATCAATATTCCACGAGTCATTTAACCATTTAGAAGCCATAGCCAATTTTTGAAGAATAATAGCTTTGCCATCAACACCATCATCCGGAAGTGTCTTATTTGAATTATCTACTCCTGCTTTTGATGCAAGAGTAAGAATGTTGTTCCACTCAGTATCACTTTTAATCAGGTAGTTGGCGATAATTTCTACAAAATCTTCACGTATCTGACTTGCTGCATATGGTGAGACAAAGCCCAGTGAAGCTGCTTCAGAAGCCGATTTATTTTGCCAGCCAAGTGGACTGTAAAGTCCTTTAGAAATTTGATTAAACTGAACAGGATAATTCTTCTTTTGATGAAGAATGTGAGCAAACTCATGATGCATCGTTTTAAAATAATACTCATTCAACTGAGTCAAATTTGTTGGATCAACATCATTACACCGGTAAAGGGTTACCTTAATACCTCCTTCAGCAGTGCCAAGGAGCATAGTGCCTGAAATAGGATTATAAGCAGGTGAACCAATTAAGTGAATTATTTTAGGTCCGTATTCTTTTAAAAATTCAGGTCCTGCAACAGCTCCATAAGCATCAAACCATAAATACTTGATTAATTTTGCCATTTGTTGCGACTTTTCAAAAGAAGTTGGTACCAGATTGTATTCCATGTCCGAACCTACATCCTGCATCTTGTAACGAAAATCTAAATTATATGTATTCAGATAGTTAGTTCGGAGCCATGAATCAAATTGATAAGTAGCTGAATGAACATCTAATGTATCGGTAGTATCAAAAATGCTCGCTTCAAAAGTGTCGTCTTTTTTACAGGAAAAAAGGTTCAATGAAACAAAACATATAATTAGTAACTTAAAAATTAGTCCTTTCATAATTGTTTAAATTTTTATTGTTTTTTTATTTGGACTGGTTCTATATATAGTTGATAAGAACTGGTCGGAATTTCTTCCACTGAACGGGGGTTAGGTACCATACCAGCACTTATCACTTCCTGTGGTAGTTGTATTGCCCTTCTCTCATCATTGTATACTAATTTCTCCACCCTGTTTTTCCCTATAGCATGAGTGATTTCTATTCCATAGCGTTTTATATCAAACCAGCGATATCCATCAAACATAGTTTCAATGCGCCGAAAATGGAGTACACAATCAATAAATGGTTCTTGCTGAGTGGTGACTACAAAGGTTGAACTCATTTTGTCGGCATTCAGTTTTTTGACAAATAATGTCTTATTTGCTGTATAAAAACTCCTTATCAAATTCGCGTTAAGTGTTAACGGGGCTAAGTGTGATTTACTCCATACCTGAAGATCAGTAACAGCTTCCGGGGTTCTGTTTAAATAGATAAGGGCTTCGGCACGACACAACAAGGTCTCATCGGCTGTAAACTCTGCACGAACAACATGAGCATAACCAATACGGGCAATTTTATCAGTATATTCGAACATCTCGAAACTTTTTGGGAAAAATACACCATAATCCTGTTGACCTCTAATATAAAGTTTTCCATTAAAACAGGGTAAAATTGAATTAATCCACGATGGACCAACTCCATATGTTGATCCATTCATTGCATCGCCATTATGACTATAGCGGGTTCCAAATGTCCGATTAAATAAGGAGGCGGTTGGTAATAATAATAAATTGCAGTTCAAATCTGAATTAATATAATCATACCCGACTTCAGATATGCTTCCGTAACTTTTCGACCAATTCCGCATCATTGATGAGGGATTCGAAGTTAAGACATCATTTGCGTAGGTTACTACTTTTGCATAGTCTCTCTTGTATAAAAAGAAGCGTGCAGCGAATGCCGATGCTGCTTTTTTATTGAAGTGATACTTGGGCACTTTGTATAGCTGGTCATCAATTAAAACTATTCCTTCTTCAATGTCTTTTTGAATCTTTGTATATACCGAAGCCACTGATTCACGTGTGTATTTTCCTTGTACCACAGTTTCAGGTTCTGTAATATAAGGAATCCCCATATCCGAAGTACTTGCTGATTCATCTTTATAGGCTTGTGCAAAGAGATTAACCAGAATAAAATGTCCATATGCACGACACATTAATGCTTCTCCTTTTTGTGCACTTAAATTTATAGTCGAATCCTGAGCGTTAATGGCATCTATGGCTACTAAAGCATGATTGGCTGCTGCAATAGCTGCATAACAATTTTCCCATACATAGGATGGACTATCCTGATTGGTCGCCGATACTGCCGGCTCCCACGCAAAAATCTCATCATCCATTTTTTCAAAAGATGGTAAAACAACCGGTAAAATTGAATTGTTATCTACAAAATTATCAGAACTCAATTCAGCAAGAGTTGAATAGTTCGCAGTTGGATATGCTGAAACCAAAAGTTGTGTTACTTTTTCCGCGGTATTTAACTGTGTTCGGTTATCGGGCGAAGTTCCCAAAAAATCATTGCACGAAGAAGTCAAAAAGACTATCAATATACAAATCATTATTTTAAATTTGTTGTTCATCTTGTTATATCAAATATAAAAATTAAAAATAGTAAATGCTAGATTCCCAATCTTAAAGTTAATGTAAATTGTTTCGGCATTGGATTTGCAACGCCACCACTGTTGAAAAATTCAGGATCTTGTCCGTTCAGTTTCTTATCAGCATACAATAGAAAAAGATTTGTTGCTTGTAGTTTCAGTTGTATTGAATTCACTTTCACTGAACTTGCCCATTTTTGAGGAATATCATACGATAACGAAACTTCCTTCAACCGAATAAAACCACCATCGGCAATGCGTTCTGTTGAATAATTATATGCATTATAAGCTATAGACAGATTTGAATTGTTTTGATTTTGTCGTTGACTGGCAATGACAGGTATATTGGTGAAAGCTTCATCTCCGGGTATTTCCCATCGGTTTATAAATTCCTTTGGTAACGATGATAAATCAGAGTATACATTACTAAAAACAGGATCTAATCTTACTTTATTTCCAAACGAATAAGTGAGAAAAACATTCAAAGAAAGCCCATTCCATTTAATTGTATTTCCAAAACTTCCGGTAATCGTTGGATCGGTAGGTCCTTCGTATTTAAGAAAACCAAGTTTTTCAAATTCTTGAAAATTTATATCAGTAACTGTCACTTTACCGTCCTGATTGATAAATGTTGGAAGCCCTTCGGCATTCAACCCGGCAAAAGGTATCGAGAATAATGAACGAACAGGGTAACCTTCTTTTGCAAAACCTGAACCTGATACCAACTGAATAACATTTGATCTGGATTTTAAATTCGTAATTATATTTTTAGCATTTGAAAAAATAAAATCTGTATTCCAGCTAAATTTTTTCGTTGAAATGTTTTTTGTTGAAAGGGTCAATTCGATACCATTTGATTTCATAGAAGCCACGTTGGCATATTTTGGAATTGTTCCACCAACACCTTGTGTATATATTAATCCAATCAGATCATAATTCTGACGGGTATAATAATCGGCTTCAATATTTATACGGTTATTAAAAAACCCAAGACTGGTACCAACATTGAACTCATGTTTCTTTTCGTAAGTTAGCTCGCTATTTTCCAAATCCTGTATGTATAATTCCGATTCATTTATGCCGGCTGTAGGTCTCCACGGACTGTTGCTTTTTATTACAGCTAAAGAGTTCGTTACAAAGCTCGGACCACCATCAGCGGTCAACGAATAAGACGCTTTTAAAGTGGCATTTGAAAGTATTGGATTGAAAATACCACTAAACCATTTTTCTTCGTGTGCATTCCAGGCTCCTGCTATATTCCATGTCGGCAGCCACCGTGCTGATTGTGATTTTCCCAACTTATTTGAACCTTCGTATCGTCCTGTTCCATTCAGAGTATAAATTCCCTTATACGAATATGTAGCAGAAGAAAAATATGCCAGATTCCGTGAATAAGTCCATTCATTGGAGTAATACTGAGCATTCTCTTCTTTTGCTTGTTTAAAGACATTTGGATCATAAAATGGAACGCCTCCATTATCATATTGGTATCCCCAGCCACGGAACCAATTTCTGTTTCTGTCCGTCGAACTGACTTCCATACCTCCGAATAAATTCAGAATATGAATGTCATTGATAGAAGTATTATAACTCATCGAACTTCTGAAATCAACTCCCCGCATAGAATAAGCCGTGCGGTCATAAATACCCCCAACTGGAAGTATCGATACCGGAAATGCGCTGGGATCATCAGGATTGGTATATAACAATGGGTTCTTTTCACTAATTGTTGAATTCTCGGGTGAAATGCCAGCTCTGTAGGCTTCTGCCTGATTTGAATGGTCCTTGATAAGATGTTCCTGTGTAGAAGACTGATATTTAATAGCCCCTAATACGTTCGCTTCCAACCCTGGAATTATTTTCCAGTTTAATTCACCCTGAAATTTTAAATCAACAACATTTAAGTCAATATAATTATTTTCCAACTCATTAAAAATGTTGAAATCAGTATAATTACGACGGTAGTAAACTGATGGATCTAAAGTTCGGGATGTATTTAAGGCAAAACTATATGGATTTATGTCAAATTCTCTTTTTACCTGACCACTAACCACATCCACGTTTTGACTTAAACTTCCTGGTGCTTTTTGCTTACGGTAAGACCCATTAGTCAATAAGCTAAGAGTCGTATTTTTTGAAAGAAGAAACGATCCATTTGCGTTGGCTGTATAACGTTCAACCGAACTCGATTTTGTCCATCCTGGATCATCGAAAACAGATATAGAAGTATAGAATTTTGCCTTCTCAGTACCCGAAGATATACTTATTGCATGATTCTGAGTTAAATTTTGATTAAATAAAAGATTAAACCAATCGGTATTGCGAAACTCTGCTTGCTGTAAATAGGCATTCTTGGCACCTGCCGAATTTAAAAGTCCATATTGACCATTCTTGTATTGATTTACCAAATCATACATTTTGCCATAAATTCCACTATTTGTTGACCCTGCAATTGTTGCAAACTCAAGCCAACCTTTGCGTTCCATTTCCTGGTAAATACCCATTTGTTGCTGCGAATTGGAAATGTTGAAGTCAGAATAATCAGGAATCATTCGTGAGGTATATTCGCCTGTATAACTTATCCGGCTAACACCTGCTTTTCCTTTTTTTGTGGTAATTACAATAACACCTGCCATAGCCCTGGCTCCATAGATGGACGTGGCAGAACCATCTTTTAAAATTTGAAAACTTTCAATGTCATCAGCATTTAAACCGGCAATAGCTGAAGCAATTAAAGTTTCAGCATTTCCCGACGATAAATCATCACTTGATACATCAATCGCGTCTTCCATCACAATTCCATCGACCACCCACAATGGCTTGGAATTACCATAAATTGAAGTCGCACCACGAACCCTGATTTTGGGTGCTGTTCCAAACGTTCCGGATACGTTCTGCACAGATACTCCTGCCGAACGACCTTCCAATGAACGACTTATGTCTGTTACACCATCGATCTTGGTTTTTAGGGCATCTAATTTATCTGCAGCACCTGTAAACAACCTTTTATCAATTTTAATTATTCCCGTTACAACTACCTCTGAAAGTTGTTTTGCATCGGATTGCAGTTTTACATTCATCACTGGTTTAATTTCCAGTTCCTGCGTCTTCATTCCGATGTATGAAATAATTATAAATTGGTTTTGTTTAGGAACACTCAATTCAAACTTACCATTCACATCTGTTATTGTTCCAATTTTGGAATTGTCTTTTACGATAATCGTAGAACCAATGATAGGTTCACCCGATTCATCAACTACTGTTCCTGAAATTCCGGTTGTTTGAGCAAATGTCAATCCCATGCTGAAAATTAAGCATGAAAGAATCAAAGTCATTCTTTTCATAAATATAAAAATAAATTCAAAATAAAAAAAAGTTTTATGTCTCTTTCGCTTGTCATAATTATTGATGACAAACTTCGTCCTGTTTTAAAATATTATTGTGATAAATGATTGTTTTATTGATGTCTAATTATATTTTGTAAATATTCTATGTGAAAAACTATATAGTAACTTTTTATTTTAAATAAATTTCATTAACCTTCAACTTTATCATCACCTTCAGAAACCTATTGCGATTATGGGAAAGGAGAGAGGTCGCGTTTTATGAAAAAACACAAGATATTAGACAGATCTGATTTATTTAAGTTTACATTGGTTTGTTTTTCATTTAACTGTTGAAGTGACTTATTTACAAACTATTTCTTTATTATTTTGTAAACACTCATTTTGCCATTATCAAACTCCACACATACGGAATATACTCCTAAAGGCAGGTACTTAATATCAACGCTGGCTGTGTTTCCTTGAAATACTTTTTGACCGGTAATATTATAAATCTTTACGACTTTCAATGGCTCTTCGGTGTTAAATGTTAACACCGATTGAACAGGATTTGGAAAGACTGAAATTCCCTGATATGTATTTTCATTCACAGCCGAAAGAGTACCTTGTGTTTTCCCGATCAGATACAATGAAAGTGGAATATTCCCCTGACCAGTTAAGAATTTTGCATCAGGGACTTCAATCCTGAAAGTGTGATTTCCGGTTGAAATATGACCTAAAGGTATTACCCGGTTTATGATGGCTGCTCCGGGACACCAATTGCTGAATGATTGCCATGTAGCATCGTTTCTTGCGTATGAGCCATAGATTCCATTTGCCTGTGTATTGTATTTCCTGAACGGCTCACAACTTGAAAGTCCAGGTATATAAGTTAATACATTTGTACCATCGAAATAGGCATAATGTGTGCGTCTGCTATATTCTTCACCGTTGGCATTTGACCCATGATTAGAAGTTATCAGTACTAATTGAGCATCGGATAAATCACTTGTAACCCAAAAATCTGTACTTTTTACAGTTTTACCTATTTCGTCAGTTGCTCCAATTGTATAATTATTAAAATCATGTTTAATATACAAAGGAATTAAAACGGTATTATCTTCTTCAGATATGGATGGAGTCGAAGTTACAAAATTCAATGACCCATAAAATACATCATTTCGACCATTACAACCGCTTATTTGTGTATTCGCAGCATATGGAACTCCGAATAGTTCAAGCTCAATCCAAAAATCATATTGACTCAATAAATTTTTATCTTTAAAAATATGTTTCAAATAATCAACATTGTAGGTATAGGGGACATTGTCCGGTTGTTTGTTTTTATCCATAAATGGAGTTATATACCGACCCAATTCTATACGTTTTACATTATCTGTTTTGTAACTCGTAGCTCCTTTTGGTACCAAAGCTAAATTTACATTACCAATACGGTCATAATTATCGCATGCTGCTTTTATGGTTACTGTCATGGTAATTTCATTACCAAAATCAGCCAGTTGGTCGGTACTCAGTTTTTTTGAATATAAATCGTTCCGCAATCTCAAAACACCATCAGTCACTGCACTGTCGTACACAGCTGTTTTATATCCATCATAATATAATACATTATCAAAAACGGGTATGGTTTTTTGTGAAAATATACCTGTCGAAAAAATCAGGCATACGCCCAAAAGTATATAGGGTAAAATTCTTTTTTTATTCATTTTTTTATTGTCCACCGTAACATAGAATGTTTGTATTTTCGATTTACAGATACTTATATAACCTGTTTTTAGATTCACTAATGCTTTTCTGACAAATTAAAATAAAACTGTGTCAGCAAGATGTAATTCTATTGCTTGGCTGACACAGTTTTAATCAAATATTTCTGGTTATTGTTTTACAAATTTCTTTACTGTTGTTTTATTATCAGTAGTTACTTTTAATACATATACACCCAGTGGAAATTTAGAAACATTTACTGTCGCTTTTTTATCTATATTTGATGTCCATAGAATTTTACCGCTCAGGTCTAAAATCTCATAACTTGTTTCATTTATTGAACTTGACATTTCAATTGTAAGTTCATTTTTCACAGGATTCGGATAAAAAGATACGCCGTCATTGTCGGATACCGTCCCAATTCCAGCAGCTATTGCAACTTCCGAAAGAGGGCGTTTCCATAAAAATGTATTGCTGGTTTCACCCACACCGGTATAGATGTCTGTCCCAACTACCGCAATAGAATTAACCAGGTAAATAGGAATATTACTTGAAATATTCGTCCATGTTGAACTATTTACGGTTGAAGCATAAATCCCGTTTTTAGCTGTTCCGGCAAAGATATTTGTTCCACTTACCGTTAATGAATTTATTTTCTTATTGGTCGATTCCAATCCTGTATTCATAGAAGTCCAGTTTGTACCATTATCAGTAGTTGAAAAAACTCCGCCACCCCAGGTTCCGGCATAGATCTTTGACCCGCTTTGTGCCATAATATATGTTTTCAGATTTGCAACATCCAACCCATTATTCACCGCAGTCCAACTGTCGCCATTATCGGTTGATCTGAATATACCATTAAATGTACCAACAAAGATAGTCGTGCCATTTGCAGCAAAGGCATCGCAGAAAGTAACCCGTTCCAGGTAATCAAGCGGTAACCCTTTGTTCACCGCCGTCCAACTGGCACCATTGTCGGTTGAACGAAATACCCCATAAAAATCGGTTGCAGCGAATAGGGTTGTCCCGTTTGAGATTACAGAATACACAACTGATTTAGCGTTCAATCCATTGTTTAATGAGGTCCATGTATCCCCGTTGTCCGATGATCGGAAAAGTCCAAATCCGGAAGTCGAAGCATAAATATCCGATCCGTTAATATATAACCAGATTATCGGATAATTTAAGGTAGTAACATCCCAGGTCAACCCATTATCATCCGATTTGTACAATCCATAATCGGCCCACGTACCGGCTAAGATGCGCGTTGGGGTAGAAACAATACAGGATATATAGGACGCTTGAGGTAAGTCGGTCATTTGCCATTGCGCCGTAGAAGTACTCGCCAACGCGAATATGCTGATTACCAGTAGAAATATTTTTTTCATGTTCGTTCTTATTGTTTAATGAATTTTTTAGTTGTTGCCGATTTACCAACAGTCAGGTTAATCAAATATGTTCCCGACTTAAAATCAGATACATTCACAGTTGTTTTTTTATTGAACGTTGCACTGTAAACCGTTTGGCCAATCAGATTTTCGATGGTGAATTTTTGTCCCCCGTTTTGATTGGTGGCTTCGATTGTTATTTCATCAGTTGCAACAGTTGGATATACAACTATTCCATTGTCAGCAGTAACATTAGTAATTGCAGTTCCCTGAGATATCGGACGTTTCCAGATATTCGTTGTACTTGATTCTTGTACCGCTGCATAGAGGTCATTTCCTATAATGTTTAATGCACTAATGGAAGCACTTGTCAAACCTGTATTTATGGTTGCCCATGTTGGAGTATCTTTGCTTAAGTCTGTTTTAAATACACCTCCACCGGCAGTACCTGCAAAAATAATTGTGCCATTTGTAACCAAACTCGTAATATGAAGATCGGTTAATCCTGTATTTAAAGCAGTCCAGTTATCACCATTATCTTTTGTCATAAATACCCCGGAGTATGTACCTGCAAGTATGATCGTGCCACTTACAGCCAAAGACCTGACTCTTTTTGTTACGGGCATTCCTGTGTTTTTAGGCGTCCAGGTAGTTCCGTTATCTGTCGATAATGAGGCACCTCCGCCATTTGATCCTATCCAAATGTTTTCTCCGGAAATCAATATCGCATTGATATCTGTATACCCGTTTAGTCCATCGTTCATAGGAGTCCAATTCTCACCGTTATCTGTCGATTTTATAACCCCTGAAATAAATGATGCTGTATATAAATCAGTTCCTTTAACAGCAAAATCCATCATCCCGCCTAAATAAGGGATCCCTGCATTCTTGGCTGTCCAGCTCAAGCCATTGTCTGATGATTTAAATATGCCCTCCATAGTCGTTCCAACATAAATATCTTCGCCGGTAATACAAATTCCGTACGATGTTTTTGAAAAATTGGAACCTACCCAGGGAATTTCACCTCCTCTTAAAACTCTCACTCCACTCTCAAGTGAAGTAGCATAGATATCGGTTCCTTTGGCTGCAATTTTGACGATTCCATTTAATCCCGGACCGCTGGTAGATGTCCATTGGGCATTCACTAAATTAAAAATCCCCATCAATGCGATTATAATAAATATTTTTTTCATACTGATAATCTCCTTTATTTAGTTGTTTATACCTTGATGTCTATTGTTTAATAAATTTTTTTGTAACTGTCGATTTCCCATCATCCAGCTTAACCATATAAATTCCTGATTTGAAGTTCGCGACATCAACAGTAACTTTTTCCGTGATACTGGATTTATAGACTGTTTGACCCGCTATATTCATAATGTTAAATTCTTGTTTTCCTGTACGACCAGAGATTTCAATTGTAAGTTTATCGTTTGCGAATGTAGGACTTACGGATAGTTGAGTTGTCGACCGGGTATTATTAATTCCTGTTGCAACGGATGGCAGTGCCATTTTCCATACATTTACTACACTTCCTTCCACTACTGTCGCATACAGATTGACGCCCAGTATTGTTAATGAATTGATAGCAAGACTTGTTAAATCAGTATTTGCAGTACTCCAGGTGATGTTGTTGGCGCTAAGGTCAGTTTTAAATATTCCGGCATCAGTCGTTGCTGCATAAAGAGTCGATCCATCTACGGCCATCGATTGAATTCTTAATCTGCTCAATCCTGAGTTACTGGCAGTCCATGTTTCTCCATTATTTGAAGTAATAAATGCTCCTGACCAGGTTCCTGCTATTACCGTTGTTCCCATTACTGCCAGTGATCTTACATTTTTTGTAGTAGGTAATCCTGAATTTTTGCCAATCCAAGTGTCACCGTTATCGGTCGATATATATGCACCGCTTCCACCATTGGTTCCTGCAAACAGAGTAGTTCCACTTATGGCTAATGCCTGTACATTTAGTGCTATTCCATTATTGATAGCTGTCCATGTTGCTCCGTTATCGGCTGATCGAAATACACCATTTGTATTTGTCCCTGCAAAAATATAAGTACCTTTCACAAGGATAGAAAATACAGCTTCACCACTTAATCCAGTAGGAGTCCATGTTGCACCGTTATCTGTTGATTTGTAAATCCCATCAATTGGAGTAGTTCCCTGTGCTATTCCAGCATACAGAGTCGTTCCATCGGTGGCAAGTACGTTTACGGCATTGGTAAATCCGCAACTGGTCCAGGGCAAAACACCATCTCTTAATACATAGATTGCTTTTAGAGCTGAACCAATATAAAGGTCTGTTCCAATTCCAACCATAGGCGAAACACTCGCAATCCCGGGTCCACCGGTTGAAAGCCACTGGGCACTTGCAAAATTAAAGAATCCAACCAGGGCAATAATAAGTACTGTTTTTTTCATTCTAAATCCTCCTTAATTTAATTGATTGTATAAATATTTAATTATTAATTTTTTGTTTCTGTGTTTTCTTTTTTTTTTTGATCGTCAACAAAACATCCTTGAATTTGAATTTTTATTATATTTATCCTGAATTGCAACTAAGTGTTTTGCGTTATGATAGCTATATCTAATTATTTAATGACATAATGCTTTAAAATATTAATTGCACTTTCAATATGCTATGTTTTTATTTGAGAACGCTACAAAAGTAATCAGAATAACAAATAGCTTCTTTAAAAACAGTAAGCGATATTGGTAAATAATTTAAATTGTTCGAAATTGAAACATAGGGGAGTATATTTGTTTCAATTATGCATATAATTAAGTTAAAATATAGATATATTCATTTTTTATTCCAGCCTATTCAAGTTAAATATTTTATTAGTTCACTTATATTTTGTGTAATCTTTCAATTTAATATGTGTTTGATCGTTTTTAGAACATAAAAATGAACCTGATTTAATCAATTGACAATATATCATTTTGTTTTTTGATTTATGGATTCAATATTTAATTATAATAATTAAAAAAAATAACGATAAAATGAGCTTAACATATAACTATATAACGATTTAAGCCAGACATTTTCTATTGCCTGGTAAAATGGTATGAAAAATAAAAATTAAGATGAATGAAGCTTACAAATTGAAACAAAAAAAAATAGATGACTAAAAAAAGGAAGTATTTACCTAATTATTATCCAATATATTCTTGTTTAAAATTGAATGTGCCTGGTTGCTTCTCACTCTGTTTATGTTAAAATACGCTGAAACTTTCAATATGTAAGTCTATATGTTAATTATGTCCTTTTATTTTAGGTTTTCTCTTTTAATGAAAGAGCTATGCCTATAAAAGAAAATCATAAAAAATTAAATGTCAATACTTATTTTATCTTGTTTTGTCTCGCTGTCCAGTTTTTGTATGTTCTGGCTTCCGTAATTAATATTTGTATATTGTCCTCAGTGAAAATTAATGTCTTGAGGATTTACTAATTATGCTTTTTTAAAATACAATACCAATCTATATTTAAAATTAAATTTGTAACAGCCCCGTTTTTAAATATCTAAAACAAAATTATTTAGGATATTACAATACCGTCAAATTGGCATCCTCGACAAACTTAATTAAATATATCAAAGTACAACCTGTGAACTCTGAGTCAAAAAAAGTGTTTTTTTCTCTTGTATGTTTGATTTTACAATCGATCCTATGACTGAAAATTGTTTATTAAATAACTATTTATTTAAAAATTGTTTTGTAATAGTTTTGTCATTACAAATAAATATAAAAAAATCCGGAATAGTACAATTTCGGCGGATTTATTATATGGACAATGATGTTTTTGAATGTGCTACAAAACACATTCAATCAGATGATTATAAAATTATGGAATGTATATATATGGACAAAATTAAAATGCCTTCAAAAAGGGCAAATCAGAGGAGTAAATGAGTATCAAAAATGGCGTAGGAAATCAATCAAATGGTCGGACTTTAGCAATCCTAGTTTAGTTCGTACACGATAGCGCTGTTTAATTATGGAATTATTATCAATATCAAGAATTGTGGCAATGTTACCTGTCTCGAAATTCGCAAGCAGTAAACAACAAATCAGAATATCTTGTTTAGTTAACAGTGGATACTGATTATGCAGGCGATTTGAGATGTCATGATACTGCACATTCATACAAGCGATTAATTCCTGATAAAAGACTGAATTTTGCTTTGGATTACTTCTGGATAACGTTGAACCGGGTCTTTTAACCGATTCGTTACGATATTGCTCAACATATTTCAAGAGCAATTCATGCATTTTTAATTGATTTTGGAGCAGTACACTTTTTTCCTGTTCGATTTCTACTTTTTCTTTTTCTTTTTCAAGAAGAATTTTTTCCTGTACAATCAATTGTTTTTGTGTCTCTAATTGTTTTTTATTTGTCCATATACTACGGAACAAAACAATGATGACCAATCCACTTATAATAAGCAATGCTATCAACAACAACATTCCCTTTTGCTTATTTTTAATTGTCAGGTTTTGATTCGAAATCTCCAAACTCTGAAACTTGTATTTGCTCTCCATGCCTGCAAAGCTGGTTACGAGGCTCTGTTTATATAAGGAGTCAGTTGCTGCTTTTACCTTTTTTGAGTAATACAAGGCTTTGGAATAATTTTTCTCTTTTTCATATATGGTTTGCCAAAAACCATAGTAATCGGGAGCCATATCTTGTAAAACCTCGACTTTATTCAGATATAAACGTGCGGAATCCAGATTGTTCCTTTGTAGAAATACATTAGTCATCATTAACCATTTATTACTGTTGTAAACCGATATATTCGTTAATGGTGCTTTCCGGTAATACATTATAGCTGAATCAAGCTTATTCTGTCGAAAAAATACTGTTCCAAAACAACGGTAAAGCGTTGAATTTAATAATGTATCATTCCTGTTTTTAAGTAGATTCTCGGCTAACAGAAATTGTTGATTGGCAGAATTATACTGTGATGTCTTCAAATATTCTTCGCCAATATTGAGTAAGTCAATAATTATATTACGGTAATTCTTTGTTTTTGTAAATGACTTGTTTGCAAGTTTAAAATAATAAATTGAACTGTCAGTTTGATTTTGTGATTTATACATTATCGCCTTATCGCCATACACTAACCCAAGTAATTTGTCATTCCCTGTTCCTACGGCAAATTCCTGAGCTTTAATCAAATTTAAGGCATGCAATTCCGCATTCCCTCGATTTTCTGCTGTCCGTGAGTAGTAAAACCAGGAATATCCGGCTCTCACGGATTCGTTTTTTGTATAATAGCCGGTTGCAATTGTAATTAATGAATCGGATTTCACTTTTATCTGATTTTTATCCAGGGCCTGACTCATCAATAACGAATATAAAGCTTTTGTTGAAGGAGTATATAAAAGTTTTGGGTTGATATGTTGAAGAATATGCAAGGCTGAATCAGAAGAAGTATCCATAATTCGTTCAGCTGTTTTCAATTCTTCAGATGATTGTGTACAACTGAACATTGATAAACAGAGAAATATAAGTACCGGGAAAGACAACTGCTTTTTCATGAGATATAATTTCTGTAAGTTACAAATATATATAAATATTTTCACATAATAGATCAGTTTGATACCCGAGCTCTTTGAAAAGTAACATAACTTTATAATTTACACCGGGAATCTCCGATTTTTTTTCTACGTATAAATATATTTGTCTTACAAAAGACAAAAAAGCATTTTCTTAGTTTGTTTGGATGACTATACCAAACACTCATTCGTCAGTTGACGTGTGCATGCATTAAGATTTGTCCGTGATTTAATATTTTGTTTTATAGAAAAGATGTTTCTATAAGTCTGTTAAATACACTGAAATTAACATTACAAGTATGAATGTGTTAAATAAGTATTAATAATAGATAAAAATGTATTGTTTTATGACTATTAATTCACTTAATTTTGGACAGAAATTTTATGTTCCAATAAATCTGTTACTAACTTTAAAAATGTATTATTATGAAAAAAACATTACTTGTTTTTTGTGCTGCCTGTAGTATGCTTGTTCA
>Ga0302271_10002009_pt1 | contig 18830 bp, 9 predicted proteins | sample III_Bog_N1_1_FD_198767 | JGI IMG/M metagenome (GOLD analysis project Ga0302271, IMG submission 198767) | Peat permafrost microbial communities from Stordalen Mire near Abisko, Sweden - III_Bog_N1_1 | ecosystem: Environmental > Terrestrial > Soil > Wetlands > Peat | place: Sweden: Abisko...
GAAGTGGAACAATTTTAGGCTTGTTGAAAATACTCTCAGGAAGGATCGAGATTTCAGAGCATTTTTTCAGAAATATCTCTCCCTCTACTTCACTGGGGAAGGATATATACAACACCTGCGATTCTGTTTCGATTTCAAGAATTAATTACTAATCAGCCTTCACTTTGTGTCTGTAAACTCTACATATAAGATTCTCAAAGTAATTCATAATTAGCATCAAAAAAACAAGAGAGTTGCAAAATGTAATGCCGAATTAATCTCTTAGAGATTACACAGAATGTATTTTGATAACTAAACTATTATTTTTTGGAGAATGCTCTCAAATGGCAAACCAAAAAACAACTCATTTCAATCAAGAAATACTTTTGTTCAAATATGGAATCGTTTTCATTTGAAATGTTAAACAGTTAACAACAACTAACTGGTATTTTGACTCAACAATTAGGTTTATTCAGGGAAATTAGTGACAATTGTACAATAGTAAAATAAACTAAGATAATGATTGTTCCTTTTTCATAAGCAGAAATAATTTAATTTGAGGAAATACTTTCAGCTGTGGCGTGGTGATGGAGAGATTATTTTAGAAGTCTAGTTCCAAGTGTAACGAGCAAAGACAAGCTACGGAAATATTTTTTTGTTTGAATGGCTTTTTTGGTGATTAAAAGCAAGGGAAGAACAATATTAAGAAAATAAGTACTAGATTTTTAAACTGAGGGGAGAGCTTTTTGATTGAGTTCGATTGCTATTAACCAAAGAGGATGTGAGAGAGGAACAGAAATAATTCGCCAGACAAAAATTTGATCAATTTAGAAAGAGAAAATAATCAAATCAAATTCCTAACAAAACCAGACAGAGAGTAAAAAAAGAAACAAAAATGGATTAGTTCAAGGGAGATTAGAAAATCAACCTGCAGTACATAACCCAGCTGATTCAAAGCGAAGACTTCTTTATTTAGAAGTACAAAGGAAGGAGCTGCTTGCTGAATGCAGATGATCTACCTTCTTATTATTTGCTAGAATTGTGCAGAGAATTCTAAGGACACGTTCAAAAACATCGAAAATATGAACCAGGAAAAGATTAATCGCATGAGATTTTCTTGGAGAAACATGCCAGAGGAGGACTGCATCAATGTCAAGAAGAAGAAGACATTGAAGGAATCAAATGGGATCAACATAATAGGATGATTCCAATCCATGACGATCAATAATAATAATTATATACTTTATAAATCTCTCACTATGAAAAGATGTCATTTCCAGTGAAAATGCAGAGATATCCTATGAGAAAGCTAGGTACTTCCTTAAGCCTGCATGAATTCCATGACTAAATTGACAAGAGCATTTTTAGACGACTGGCGTTTATGAGTGTCAGCGGATTTGTAGGATTCGATATGGATGAGAGAATCATGCTAATGAAAGGTGCTTATTTACTTGGTTTAGAATCGTTTTTTAAGTTCTTGATGACACTCCCAATGCAACCATCACCTAATGAGCTTCTTGTATTTTCTGAAGATCAACCTTTAGATTTTATTAGCTTCATTTTGCAGCACAAATAATATGATTCAGACAATTCTAGCAGTAGCAGCAATTATGGCAGTAGTAGTAATACAATGAATATGTTCATCGAACGATTGATACAGTGTAACAAAGGTTTGATTTACGCTTCCAGTGAGTAGTCTTAGATATCCAGTTATATTTTGAAAATTGATATCAAAACAATGGAGAATTTCATGTTACCGCTATTACATCGGATCATCGTGGCTGATTTAGAGAAGTAACCAAATGGGGAAAACATGAAGATCCCATCGAATACTCCTTATGGCTAGTCTTCTTTGAAGTAATTGGTTGAGTATTATCAAGTTCATACTGGTTAATAGGTTAACTTTCCTGAATTGAATTCGGACAGGAATTTACAACTCGCAACATAAGCTGTTGAACTGAAATATAATAATCTACTTCAGCAATTTGACTGTCCGATATGCTTCCTTCCGTTTAGAAACGCTCATATTGCGATATGTGGACATTCGTTTTGCTAAGTAAAAAAGAGAAATGGAGAGATAGAGAGAAATGGAGGGAAGAACTAATTCATATTATTTAATTCATTATTTGTTTTGATTCATAGGACTGTCTGTATTCAGTTGCATAGAAATTCAAGTCTTGTCCAATATGCATGACTGCGATCACTGAATAGGATATCTTCAAAAATTATCATCTCTCATAAATCAATAGTAAAATTCATTCACTATTTCATCATATTTCTTATCTTTTGATAATATTAATCACCAAAAACTTAACTTTTTACCCAAAAGGCATAGTGATTGCTGAGAAAGAGAAAACAAAGGATTTTGAGATAGCAAGATTGAAAAATCTAGAATCGTTTAAATCCTAATTTTAATAATTTTTCCACATAAACATCCTCAAGAGTCTCAATTCTCAGCAAGATATTCAGAACTAAGAGCAGTAGTAATCGTAATAGTGCATTTAGAGTTTCAACGAAATGCACGGACTTAAAAAGTAAATTCAATATCTTGTTAATATCACATTCGATCAACTGATCGACACACTTTGCCCTGATTCTTCGTCTTGATAAAATGACCGCAATCAATAATTTAGTTTTTTCTCTTTTGTGTATGTATGTATGTATGATATTCGTTTTTAGTTTTGTTAGAAAAAATAACTTGAAAATAATATTCGTTTTAATTGAAAGAAAGCTACTTAACTATTACCTTTTACAATTTCAAAAACACACAAGTAGAATACAAGATTGATTCCAAGAGTCACTTTTTTCTTTTAAAAAAATATTAAAATTTCGCTACATAAAAAGGAGATATAATAAATCAAAAGAACTTCTTGATAATATTATTATCTTTTGATCCTCATTTTCGTGGAATTATTTTTGACAAATATTTGTTATCCCGAGAGCATGCATGAAAAAAGAGAAAAACACTGAAATCAATTGAAAACTCTCAAGATTTCCATTTTGGAAAAAGAGATATTTCTCTTATTGTTTTTAGTATATCTTGTATCTCAAGAATCAAGAGTGAAATTGGAGTTTGGAACATTCTTTCTGACGAAGCTGTTAGGATCGAAATCTTATTTGTCAAGTACTTTGAATGTTGGAGTTTCAAATCCAAGGAGCATTTGTTTATTTTGTTAGTTTTTCAATTCCTATGACTACTATTATGAGTTCTTATCTTCATGGAATTACTATTATTCAAGCTATTAGTTGTTCATCTGCTCACTGGAACTGTTATCTTCAATCTTTTATTTTTTTCTACCTGTGGAGTAACTCGTCTCAGACGTTTCATGCGAAATCTCAGATCCTTGATGAATTCCTTCAGAAGATTCATGTGAAGGATCATGTGGTCTTTTATTTTTGTTTACTGTCTCTTAGCCAACAGTACCTGAATCAACAGCATTTTGTTTTCCTTCAGAAGCCTTTTGATCTACTTCATCCTTTTCTTCTTCCTTATTTTGACATTCCTCGCAGATACAAAGATAAGAGCATTTCACTCCAGCATTGAAACACTCACAATATTTCTTCCTGCAGAAAGTACGTTTGCATTTACATCCCTTTTTGTATCCAAACATAGCTCTACTTCCATCTGGGTCACTTGAATCACATAAATTGGATGTCTTGGAAGCAGCTGCAAGAACAACTTCTACTTTCGATGTGAAGGCATGTGGATTTCGAGAGAGTGTATTTTTTCGGGCATCTTTGACTTCCGCTTCGTTAGAGCTTTTATTACTGCAGGAAATGCACTTGCAAGCTGGTGAGCAGAAAGCACCGTGAGAGAAACAAACACAATAGAGTTTGAGGCATTTAGAATTAGTACATTTGCAGGTTTCTCCTTAAGATGGCTTTTCAGGAGTTTTAACATCGATTTCTTCGAGTTTGTCTTAGTCTTAAATATTATTATTATTGTTCTCAGATACAGTTTCTGTCTTTTTTGAATCATCTGGAATATTCTTCTAAGCTTTCTAAGCAGTTTAATCGCTTTGATAAGCGCGCTAAAAGCTAGATTAGTTTAACTGATCAAGACTACCTTTAGGATGATCTGCTAGTCCTGAAGAAAACAGCTCTTAGCTATCAAATTCTCTGATTCCTCCTGCTCCTTCTCCTTGATGGTGTTAGTTCATATTCTAACTTGCTATTTCAAGTTCAGAGAAGCAATGTGCATTACTGCCTGATGATCCATTCAGAGACTACAACATATTTTAGAAATTCTCATAAAACCCTTCTTATTTTGCCGCATTCTTAGGGTTACTGCTGCTATCGATAACTAAAGAGAGCCTTTACGATCAACAGATGAAACATTATTATTTCCCAATTTCAAAAAAAGAATGAATATCTTACACTTATGGTGGATCGATAGGGCGAGTGAATGATTCATTTGTAAATTTCGAGCTTAGATTCATTGGTGAGACACTCAAATCATTTTCTTTAAGAAACGTATTTATCCCTTGAGTAGTATTAGTTTTTCGTGGTTCAGGAGAGGACATATCTGAAGAATTAGATATTCCAGATGGAACTGTTTCTCCGGTCGCCATATGGAGCAGTAGCTTGAATAAAAAAAAGACAAGGAAAATTGCAATAATCAATAAATATTGATATTTTGTGTGCGTGTGTGTGTTGTGTTTATCAAGATTATTTTTATTTCTGGGGAGAATATTGGCGGAAGGTAATTAAGAAAGGTTATCCTAAGAGATAGAGCAGAAAATAAAGATTAGGATAAATTGGAAGAAAAGGTTGGGGAAACCAGCAGATTGTCTCTTGAGAAGTTATCCTGAATTTTGATCAATCGAAAAATTCTAAAACTACTACAAAAAACTGGCAAGCAGAGTTCAAAAAAAAGAAAGAACAAAACTCGAACAAATGTAGCGTCTCATAGGCTATGTAATGGAGAAGTTCGGTGAGCTGGGTCCAGTTCGCAGACTCTTTAAGTTCTTCTTCGGCAGGATCTTCTCAAATCTAATTGACAGAGAAATTAAACTATCCGATTTCAAAAACCACATTCTGGAACTGGAGAATCTCCCTCTTTCGGTTTAGAAAATAAATAAAATCTATCTCGCCGAATCTCCATATTGTCTCCATTCCGGTGTAATAGGCAAGCTCAAGATAAAACTAGCTTCGTTCAAAGAACTTACCACAAAAGATATTGAAGTTGCAATCGATCGAATCCATTTAGTCTTCAAATTCAACCCACAATACTGCAAACCCAAAGGCACACAACTATCGCAATCTCTAAGCACTGAACCAGATGTGTAAGACATCGATTTGCAAGATGATGATGACGATGATGAAGATCTAGAAGAAGAAAAATAAGCGAAAAAGAATTAGCAACCAAATCAGTAAAAAAAAGGAAAAAAGGATATGTTCAAGTAATTCATCAGACAAGTGCTTTCAAACATTAAATTCAGCATGAATGGGATCACAATCGATCTCTTTATGAATGAGCCAGCAACTGAAAAGGAAAAAACCATTTCCTAAGTGTTTCTTCGTTTGCACTTACAAAAACTCAAAGTTTATCAATAAAAAAAAGAATCCGTGCTTAAAAAGCTCCGCGTAGCCAAAGATGAAGGTGATAACCTCTACTGGATTAAGCTACGTGAGCTTAGTGCGTTTATCCTTAACGAAAAAGAGAATTCAAATAAAATACCAGCAATCGATCATCCCGCGTGTATCTTTGCATGCTCTTTTAAGATGAAACAAGTCAAACAAGCAGTAGAAGACGCCAACAAAGAAGGGAATAAAAACCTAAATAGTTCATATTTCTTTGACTGGACAGCTTCAGTAGCAGAGAGAGACATGACTGGATAGAATCAAGATGACGAAGCATTTCTACCGAACCACTTTTAAATCGAATTACTCTTCAACCCAAATGATGGCAGAGTTAAAGGCTTGAAGGTATATCTCCCTCCAGTGGAATTCCAAGTTGATCCAATTTAATTTCGAGTGCTACGGAATTACTTAGAGCAATTTCAAGCGTACGACTAAATGAGAAGATTAAGCGAATTCAATAAAAGTGGATTTAAAGAATTAGATTTGTTTCCACTCAAAATGCGGCAATAAGAAAGTGAATTCCAAGAAGAAGAAAAATAGAGTGATTCAAGCATCGCGATTTAATTAGCTGTAAATCAAAATGCGTTTCTTTAAGATCACTTTTGCTTAAAAGAAATAGGAAAAAATGAAAATGACAGGCAGAATTAAGAATTACCAAACTCTTCTGATCCATCTTAAAATTAAAAATCAGACAATCCAGTCATTCCAAGTAACAAAGTTGTTGATGATGAATTCTCATTTAGCAACATGGTGAGCAGTGAGATAGAGTTTGATTTCTATGAGTCCCAATTAGATTTCAAGATCATCGCTGTGAATGCATATTTCCTAAAATAACGAATATCATAAAATGCATAAAAACGAGGATGGATTTATTATTACAGTGAGAATCCTGAACCGAAGCTCCAATAACAATAGTATCAACCCTCCCAACGAATCTGCACTTCGCTGAATGATTAAATCCCAACGAATTACTTTATGTTTTCCTTGAAACTTCTTTAACTGTAAACAGAATCAAAACTACTCAAAGCAATATCCATATAGTCTGTCAAAATCTTAGATGTTTCCCTTGTTGAATCGAAAGGACTTTGTCATCTTAAACCTGAAGCTAGAAGACACTCAGGATTACAGATCCCTTCGCTTTTTGGTGCTCCTCCAAGTAACTCTTAGTTGTTTACATCCTCGTAGAAATTTAATTTCGGAAAAACGAACTCACCCAAGAGACCTCGATAGAACATGTATGCGTCAATTAGATCATCGCCACCTCTTGCTCCAATATCTGCATAACCTCCTTCGAATTGTGATTTATACTCAAGTTCGATGTTTCAATCATGTATGGATAACAATGAAATGGGCTTAAATTCTAAAAAACCTGATATTCCAGAAGAAAAGAATCTCAACGCGCAAGCAAATAACTCAGATAACTAAGAAGATGATGATTTATTCATGTCGATTGATAATTCCTAATTCTTTCACTCAACTGTGTCGTAACTAAGACAAGTTAGCTAGGTTTTAGAGAAAATTGAAGAAGAAGATAAATCATCTGAAATCGAGAAGAAAAAAAGAAAAGATGGAGTAAAAACTAAGGATAACATAAACAAGAAAGATTCCAAATTACAACAGGCTTAAGTTGGTGGAGGTTTTGGAAATACAAGTAAATTGAATCAAGAAAAAATATTAGATGAATAAGCTGTTGCTGCAGATTGGCGACTCGATCCAGAGAGATAGCATTATTGTGTTTCTTATGTTCTGCTCATTAAACCAGTTAAAATGGACCAGTAACGTAGAACTTCCAACAGTAAAGGGAATACACTGAATGAAGTTGGTGGTGCCTTCAAAGAAAAGATCCTGGCATAGTCTTCATGGAATAGAGATTCCAGCAGCAATAATAATAAAACTAGCAACAACAAGAATAATCCCATCTCAGATCTACTCTAGCATGGATTTTCTGCCGTAAGAATTTTTATTTAGATTCTTTGCAATTTTATTCTCAAAAATAAATATATTTTGTTTTAAATAGCAACTCGTAAAACGAGGATCAGAGATTAACATTGAGGGTGTCATTAGTTAGGTGTTCATCGCAGGGCATTACAATCTCTTGAAGGATATAACTAAAATACTTTTGAATGAGTAATCTTCTGAATGGAGAGAATATTCAAGTAATTCTCTAGCGATTGATAAGAAATTATCGACTCCAGATTCGATCGTAAAATTGCAAGAATTCAATGCCTAACAAGAGAAAATACTTTTATTCGAGTAAAAAGAAGAAGAAAATAAAGAAAATACCAACAATACAAATAGCAATTACATGAAAAATGTAAGCATCTAGATATCTGTAAAAGGTATAAAATGTGGTTGGCTGCCTTACAGAGATTTGCTGAAAGAAATTGATCTACAACCACGGAAATGCTTTTGTGATGTCCTCAGATATCCTAGAGAAAGTAAATCATATGGAATCGTCGTCGAAATCAAAGATATGTAAGTCTAAAGTGGATTTTTAAATCACTCCCAAACTAATTCGAATATCGCTGGAAACAACAATTCAAACAGTTCAAATACCTCAGTCTCTGTCAATATAGCCTAGGTCACCGCTGGGCTTGTTAAGTTATCTCGTACAGCTGCTCTTGACAGTTCTAAAGAGCTCTTCACTGTTTTTCCACTCATGGAAATTATGTAAATTAAATTAAGTCTCTCATAATTAGCTAATACAAGGCTACTGAATCTCCAAACTGAGACAATTTCTCTTTGTGCATGGAAGCTCAACACGATTTTAGATATCTCCAAAGCAATATCCTCACAATATGAGACTCTCCTTCTCTGGAATAATACAAATCCTTTCGCTTCTACCAATAACGCCAACAATTCTTGTGAGGAAAAGCTTCAGCGATAAGAACCAAGCACTGAAATGCTAGAGTTTCAACAATAGCAGGAAGTCTTGTCTGTAGAGTTCAACGTTAAAGAGCTTCAATTACGATTTGCATATTCTCAGAAATGGAAAACTGATAAAAAGAATGGATCGATTCCAAGGAAATCTCAACAGAAACAGGAACAAATCTAAGATAAGCATACCCTTGGCAGCTGGATAGGTGCTTGCCCTAAACTCTAATCAAAGTTTAAATTACAATCATACTACGCTGTCACCTAACTAAGTGTCAGCGAAAATTACACTTTGGAACTCTTATTATTGAATAGCTTCATCAGAGTGAACTCCAGCTAACGTGTCTAGCCATACATCGAGAAGACATGCAAACTCGAGTGCGCAATATTTGAAATATATTTAATCGATAACTAGTAGACACTTGTGCATCTTTCGGATTATCAATATCCAACTATGTCAGATAGGTAGTAGATTTACTCGTAGAAGACATCCATTGGGTTCAGTAGAGAAGTAAATGACTACAAATTGCTTGTTTACTCTGCATCGTCATTTTTACCTTAAAATGCCAAAAACTACTGGAGTACTTATTCATCTGAGTAAGACATAAACTAAAGCAATACTACTAATAATAATAGTAGAGTTAATTAACATCCAGCAGGCAGTTAAATTAAAAGTTAAATAAATCAAGAAGGTAATAATCTTAATTTAAATGAAGATCCAAACGCTAAACCGTTCCTTCATTTGAGATTGTCAATAAAATCAACTTGTCCAAGCTAGAGTCGATAAAACAATCAGTTTTCTCAGAAGAACAGTAGTAATGTTATGCCTTCAAGTACGACGATGGTGAAGATCTCTGCGCTAAATATTGGGAATGTGAATGTTCGATTTGGTGATTTCTCCAGTCGACCTGCTGAGAATATTCTCTACCATATTTCTCATTTTTAAACTGCAGAAAAAAAATAAACATCAGATGAAAACGAAGCTGGTCAAAGAGCATAACCTTCAGCCTTAAAAGAGCTTCCTTAGGCATCTGCAGTTGCAGGGCCTTCTAGCAAAGAAGCACAGTAAACTTCCTAGATCTCTATCTTCCTGAAAAACGGTTGTTTTCATGATATTATGATCGATTTATTTCCCCTCCATGACAGCAACATCCGAAAGAGTTTCCCTAAGGTATTCGAAGGTATTTCCAGCAGCAATGTCTCCAAATCCTATTGGACAAATTAACGATCAGTCTTGAACATAAAGAAAGTTGAGATTTCGTTATTCTAATATGATTCAAGTTCCTCTTAAATCTCTGCGAATGCGTAAATTCTAGGAATTGAATTACTAACTTTAGTTTTCAACGATTATAATATGTTTATTAATCCTCTGCTATTGCGGACATATTAGCTACCACTGCTGCAACAAAACCCGCCTGCTTAGACGCAGCTCATAATGCTAAACGATTACATCTACACGCTTGGATTCACACCAATTTTTGAGATCGATGCATTAGTGGGATTTGATGCAACAAGTTTGAAGCTGTAAATCAAGAGATGCTAACTAGGTGCATGTAAGGACTCTTTCACTGCGTTACCTCTACATTTTGCCATACTCTCATTACTGCTTAAACGATTGCTAGATGTCAACAGCAACAGCAGTCATTCTTATCAAATCAATGAAAAATTTGGTGAATCTCAGCAATCATCCGATTCAATCAAAGATAGCAAGATAAGCAGTAAGGATAATAAAAGTTAAGGATCTGGGTTAAAAGCGTAGAATAATTAAGGACCGTTACTCAAAAGTAGTAATAGTTAGCTACAAAAGAGCAACAATAAGGACAGGAATGAAAAGTAATTTTTCGAGTAAATGAAAGACAAAAAAGAAAAAGATTTTGATGAAGACGAATTCGAAGAAATAGACGAGGAATTTATGCTGAGTATGAATAGAAGTGAGGAAGCAGGGGAAAAAGCGAAGAAGAAGTTCATTTAGGATGCCAAAGAAAAGGATATTATGTATTTTCACAAATAAGGGATGGAAAACGCAGGTGAAACAAAGTAGAAAATTGATTTTAGCATTGAAAATCTCGAAATCTAGTTATTTTCTGGCAGAAACTTTGATTTCGAAGAACTCAGCAGCTTGGCGACTGGGAATAGCAGCAGTATTAGAACTACTAGTAGCCTTTCCAGCAACATAAGAAACTAAAACACTCAAGATAGTAGGATATCAATTCCTGCTGTAGGAAACAATTAATATCTTCGTCATAGGAGGACTGAAAAAAGCTACAATCAAAGCCTTCTTTTATCGTTAAATGGCCTTTAATTGCTGTATTCTTAATCCTCTCAAAAGCAGAAGTTGAATCTTGTCATCTAAGCAATCAGCATTGTCGGAACAGCTGAAGGAAAGAGTTCCACGATCTTGCAGAAAAAGGATAATAGTAATAATAATACTCAGCCCATGGTTTTAACAGATATCCTAATTGACGACGAGAAGAACTAAGTGTTCATAAAAGCGAATATTGATAGGCTTAAGCTGGTTGTTGATAAGGCATACAAGAATCTATTCGAGGATCTGAGTTCGATTAAATTAGATCCAAAGTGCTCATCGAATGAAATGAATGAAGATTAATCACTTTATATCAGCGAAATAAGAGAAATCGATGAGGAAGACAGCCACAGAGATGAAGAAAGAAAAAGACAACTGTTCTTGAGTGATGACAACGAAGGGGAGGATAATGAAAAGGAGGAGGATGATGAATATGAAATATGTGAAAGTGAAAGTATTAGAAATTAGAACAATAACTAGTCTTCATCTTCTTAATACAAGCTCTGTTTGTTACAAATAAACGGATTGTAATGTGAAATAACCGTGAATTGGGTGCTGAGTAGCATCTTAAAGGACAGTCTCTTGCAGTGGGATGAGTTGTATCTGGAGAATGAAAAAGGTAGGGAGATAAATGCCGCCCTCAGTGAAAAGATAATTCATCACTACACATAGTTGTTTTCTAAGAATCAGTAGCTGATTAAATTGCTAACAGATTTAGTTTTGATCAGAAACATATCAAATCTCGCTAAGGGTGTAGCAGATTTATTCATATTGCCTTATTCGTCACTGGTTTCTAGAGATACAAAGCTAACTGATGGCATACTGCAGGGAGTCAAGGGATTGTAGAATACACTTCTTATGGAAACGCACAATCTCTTTTCAGTTGCAAGATCGATTTATAACACCTGCATAAGTAAGAGAATCAGACAAAAACGAGAGTGTTTTTAGTTTTAAAGTTAGTTATTACAATGATTTGTTTGTTTTTTGTAGGATAGAATTTGAATCCAATCAAAAGAATCAAAAAGTTGTTCAAACCAAATAAGAAATGAGACACATGAGAAATAAAGAGACGATTCAAGAGACATTTATAAAAAAACAAGAACCTCTTTTTTATATACTTAATTCTTGCATACTGTTATCTGGCTTAAATAATATCTAGCTTATATCTGCCTAAACCTCTACCTAAACAAAAACTGTTATATGTTATTTTTTACTTCAATTCATTAGCAACATCAAAGAGGTAAGGGATGGGTAAGCATATTTAAAAAAAATGCAAAAAATATGATAACTATTTGACCTATTTAGTTTGACTTTAAAACTGTTGAACTAAAACTTTCAGACAATTATCTTTTTTTCCCTAAAAAACACTATAGAAATTAACTTTTCATTGGTCTTTTATTAGCTTGAAATCATTGTCATTTAGTGGATCAATTTAAACATTATTTTTGTGCAAATAATAAATGCACACAGCAACCAACTCTCCATTTCATAACAATTAAACCAATCTACTAAACATGTACGCATTGTTTATCATACATACACTTTGAACATCCCTCCCTCTTTTCAGACTTTCTTGAAATTCAGCGACGCTGAGTTTATGCAATATCTCAGTTTATTTGGTTTCGGTCCATCCTCGAAAACATGTCCTAGATGTGCTTTGCATTTTGCGCAGACTACTTCAGTTCTCACCATCCCATGCGAAGAATCCTTATTTTCTTAGACTTTTCCTTGAACAGTGCTGCTGAATGCAGGCCATCCACATCCAGAGTTGAACTTACTATCTGAACTAAACAGCTATTCAGAGCAAACCACACAAAGATACTGTCCATTCTCGAAGTGCTTGTCGTACTCTCCAGTGAATGGTCGTTCAGTATCAGCATGTTAAGTGACGCTGAACTAAATAGGTGTAAGTCGTTTCTTTAATTCGTTTAAGTCCATTTTGGAAGAGAATTGAAATTATAAGGATATTTAGTTGAGTGATTTGAAATATGAATTGTTGTTGTGATGTCTTGACAGCAGTATATTTCTAATGATTTTAAATTTCTTCATTCCTTCTTTTTTTCTTTAATTTCTGTCTATATCTTTGTTCTACATCAGAAACATCTCCAATAGAAGCAAATCATTGTCATATTTTAAATGAGATTAGAGAAATCTATTTTTTAGTTTTCAACTTCACCTACAGCTTCCCCCTATCCAAATCCTTCTTTTCTTTTCTAAATTACTTCCCAACCCGATTTGATGTGAATTATTTATGTACGATTACCTAGCAGAGACACCCCCTAACATTTTTCTATTAATCCCCTTCCCTCCTTAAGATTATTATTTTTCTCCCAGAATATTCCCAAGAAAGAAAAATCAAAAGAAGCAAAACATATTGCTATTTCTCTCGTACTTTCTAGTGTACTCCACCTCTTAAATTCTTTCTTTACATAAAACTCCTTTGAATCATCAGTTTAAGTAGCAAAATCAGCCCACCTTTATTTCTTAGCAACAAGAAATATTCACAGAATGTTTCTCAATAGCAAAGTGAAAATATTGGCTATTTTATTTTAATGATGAGGTATTTAGAAATACTCTCCAAATTGCGTCATTTATTTGATTTACTTCTTCCCCTGATATTTGTGTCTTTGTTAATATTGTATTATCTAACAATACATAAATATCATTTACTCCTTAAGCTCTTCGTTTCACCATGGATTCTTATGAGTTGTGCCATTTTTCCTTAGAAAATAATCTCTTTTAGAGGCAATTCAAAATGTCGAGTTTCATTATTTCATTTCCAGATTGCTTTTACAAAATTTGATTTTATCATTAGTCTTGTTTGATTGGTGAGGTATTTATAGTTTTATAAAATTAATAGAGAGGAGTAAGATTACTGTGGATTTATTTTGCTGATTTGGGTGCTTCAAATGCTTAGGAAGTATTACTATTTTGATTCATATTATTTTAATCTTTAAACTGATAAAAACATAAAAAAAAAAAAGAAGAAAATCTACATCTCTAAAAGCCAAAACCATAAAGGAACCAAATCTCACAAAGCTTATTGGCAAAATGAGTTCTGAAAGCAATACCCTTCAGCAAACCAAAGACTTATTCGTGTTTGATTTTGACAACACTATTATTGAAGAAGACAGTGACCACTGCTTTATCGAACTCTTCGAAGGTGGTTAACTACCTCCAAAAATTGCAAGATAGTATGATGAAACTAATTGGACAGCGTTTATGAACACAGTCTTCGAATACTCTCATTCAATAGGAATCAAAGCGGAATAAATCAAATCTTGCATTGAGAAATGCAGACTCGTCCCTGGAATGAAGGAATTGTTTGAGAAAATCAAAGCGAAAGGATCAGATATTATTATTGTCAGCGATGCGAACACATTCTTCATAAACTGGATCATTTCCAAGAATCATCTCGAAGAATACATATCCGCTGTCTTCACAAATCCATGCAGGATCGAAGATAATTAACTTATTCTCACTCGATATTTTAGCTCCCATGACTGTCCACTCTGTACAAGGACGCCTAATATGTGCAAGACGAAAATCATTACACAATACATTGAAAATCATTCAAATACTTACACTCACATACATTACTTTGGGGACGGATCGAATGATTTTTGCCCTATAAAATCTTTGTCTAATAAAGATTGCACAGGATATGCGAGAAAAGGATTCTCTCTTGAAAGGCGTTTAGCAGAGTATAATGCAAACCCAGAAAGTATTCCCTTCAGATGCAGGCTTGTTTATTGGAACACAGCGAAAGATATTCTCAATGATTTTTGAGTGGTGGTGTATTTAGAATTGTCAGAATTAACACATTCAACAATTTACAAAGGAATTAAAAAATATTATTAATTATTTGAATGCAAAAGCTTTAAATCTTTGTGATTTTCTAAAGCAATTATGGAAGTTTATATTGGCTTCTTGTTAACTATTGTTCTTCAAACAATTAATCATAAAATTATCTTGATTTAATACCTCGAACATTTAATCTAATTTTTTATCATTTTTTGTTTTGTTTTGGCAGACAATTTAATAAAACAATAGAAAGAGACACTTTTCAGAGAGATTTAGCTTGTAAAAGAGAGTAAAATTAAAGTGAAAAAAGTCCAAAAACAAAAAAGAAAGCAACCAAAAATTTTCAGAAACAAAAAGCCTTTTTTCATCGATTTTAATTTAGCCCCACATTTCTTTAATAATCCTGTCAAGAAAAAGAAAAAAAAAGTTAAATAATCAAACAGAAATACAAGTTCAATACTTTTCAAATGAGCGGTGCTGGCGAAGAACTAGCTGATATTGAAGATTTCATAGGAGGAGATGTTGCTGATGATTTCATTTAAAAGGAAAGAATCAGAGGTGGGGATGTTAAAAAAAGAGTCAAGAAACAGAAGAAAGTTGTAGCTGCACCTGAGAGTTCTGAAGGGAAAGAAGTTTCTGAAGGATAAAGTGAAAAAGCTGAAGAGGGCGATGATGATGAAGTAAAGTTTGGTATGGATTAATTATTAGAATACTTCTACTTTTCTTCTTTGAATTTTTTAAACATTATTTTTTGTGTTTGCGTTTTTCCACCCTTTGAACATGATGGACTAAGTCCTCTCTTAGGCATTCTAATTCCCTGTCTAATCCAACTAATTCCTCTTTTCCCTTGTCTCTTAGCAAATGAATATAAATTAAGAACATTCCTGAGATATTTTCTTAATTTGGAAGAATGATTTAAAAATTCTAGCTTTTCTTTTTCTTTAATTTCAGCCAAAAAAACTATTTTCATAGAAAACTAATGTTATTTTCTCTATTCTTGATAATATATCCCCCCTCCCTCCCCGTATTCCTTTGAATAACTAGCTTACTGCAAACTAATCTTATTTTTATTTTGTTAGAGGGTATGACTAATGCTGTCCCTGGAACATAAAAAATCTTCGTAAAAACCTTTGGTTGCTCTCATAACATCAGTGACAGTGAATTCATGATGGGCTAGCTCGCTGAATACGGATACAGTATTGTCAACAATTCAAACGAAGCCGATTTGGTTCTGGTGAATTCCTGCACAGTTAAGAATCCATCTTAAGATGCTTTCATGACCACTGTCAGGGCAGCTAAAAAATGTAAAAAACCAGTCGTTGTCGCTGGATGTGTCCCTCAAGGTGATCGAAACATTCCAGGATTAGAAGACGTTAGTGTTATTGGAATCACGTAAATTGACAGAGTTGTAGAAGTCGTTGAAGAAACTCTCAAAGGAAACAAAGTCAGATTGTATGGGAAAAAGACATTACCCTCGCTAGATCTCCCCAAAATCAGAAAGAACAATCTTATCGAGATGTAAATTTTAAAATATTCAAAAACCACTTTTTCGTTGTATTAAATATTTTTCTATTTTTGCTTTGCTTCATCCATTTGAATTCCCTAAGTATCCCTATTAACACTGGCTGCTTGGGGAGCTGCACATATTGCAAGACAAAGCATGCACGTGGTAAACTCGGCAGTTATTAAATTGAAGCCATCGTAAATCGAGTCAAATAAGTCACTTAAGATGGAGTCAAAGAGATATGGTTGACATCAGAAGACACTGGCGCTTATGGTAGAGATATCAATACCGATATTTCACAGTTACTCAGAGCTATTCTACTTGTGCTCCCTCGTGATGTTATGCTAAGAATCGGCATGACAAACCCTCCTTATATTTTAGAACATTTACATAATATGGCGATTGTGTTACGCCATCCTAACGTCTTCACTTTTCTGCACATTCCAGTTCAAGTACAAAACAATAGCTAAAAATACAATAATTCTTGTTTGCTAGTTCATCTTCCGTTTGAATATCGATATTTTTGATCTGGATTATCATTTTTGTTTGATATTTATTTAACTTTTTCTTCAGGCAGGAAGCAATGCTGTTTTGGAAGGAATGAACAGAGAATACACTAGAGAAGATTTTGAGCAAGTCTGCTAATATTTACTTGAGCATGTTCCTGGAATGACACTCGCAACGGACGTTATTTGTGGATTCCCTGGAGGTATTACTTTTTATTTGATAATTAACTATTCAAGGAAGATATTTTTGTTGTAATTTTTTACCCATAATTTTCCATTTTTTTGGTAAAATAATAGAGACAAATGCGATGTTTGAGGAAACCATGTCACTTACAAGAAAATTCTAGTTCCCTATTTTGAATATCAGTTAATTCTATCCGAGACCTGGAACAGCTGCAATGAAAATGAAGAAAGTACCCTCGACAGATGTGAAGGCAAGATCGAAAGCAATCACGCAGCTATTTGAATCCTTTCATCGATGGGATCATTTCCTCAATACGACTTAGATGGTCTGGATCAACGATAAGGAAGTCAAAAAAGATGTAGTCTAACTCGTTGGACATACCAAAGGATATGCTAAAGTCATGCTAGATTATGACGAATCGTTACTGGGGTAATTTTGAAGAAGAAATTCAATTTTTTACCAATAATTCACTGATAATTCAGCATTTAAAGGGTTGTTTTAGATTCCAAATTTAATTGAAATACCAACTCAAAAAAAATCTCATTTTTTTCTTGATTTCTAGCTCTTGTGTGCAAATGAAGATCACAAAAGTATGCACCTGGCATATTGAAGGTGAAATCATAGACCGTAATCCTGTTCTTCATCCTGTTCCTTCAAACTATTTCCAAGATTATTTTGAATTATCTGAGTCCAAAACAGCCAATAAAGTTCAAAAAATCCTTAAGCTTCAACAAGATGAAGAAGAAGAATTACTCAAGAAACAATAATAAAAATAGCAAAAACAAACACCTTAAACTACTGCTGCTGCCACTGAGATACAAAACAACAAAAGTAATAGTGTTTAGTAAACCATAGAAACGAAACCATCGTTCTTGAAGGAATATGGGTTTTTTATCATTGGATTTTATCTCATAGCATGTGGTTACTTGCAGTCTCTTCTCAACCATTGAAGTTGTTTATTTTCATAATTTTTCTAGTTGTTTTGTTTTTTTTAAGAGAGTTATTTATCTGTGTTTGCATATGGTTTAGATGTCTTCAAAAGCAAATACTACCTCCAAATTAGAAAAAAGATGTTGCAACAATTTCTGAATTTCTCTTGTTTTTATTTAAGGATTTTCAAAAATCCATCAAAGATCCTTGCCGATTTTGGCTTTTTTACTAAATTATCTAAATTAAGCTACAACAAAACAAAAGAAGAATAAAATTAATTGAATATTCTATTTTTAGTTGAGTTATTGTGGTTCTTTAAGTATTGCATGGAATAAAAATGCTGAGATTATAAAAATTGAACAGGAGGCCAAACAGACGCAGAAGAACCTTTGAGAAACAATAGAAATTTTTGAGTTTTCTTTTCTCAATCACGGCAGCATCTGCTGGCCATTTAAACGGTTTAATATTATATTATTTTTCATAATTTAGCAGACAATTTATCGATTTTGACATATGAAAGTTTATTTAATTTTTTGTGTTTTCCCTTGGAGGATTACACAATGTTGAAGAAATATTGAAACAACCTAAGAATTTCGCACCACAGCAGCCTAACTAATAAACATTGAAGTCAAATAACAACTGCAATAGATTAACAATTTTACCATGGGGAATAGCAATGAATGTGGCTGTGGTTGCCCACTCCTAAGTGACCTAGAAGTGAAACTCCTGGATTTCTTGAGTAGCATTAATCCATGCATGATCAGAGACAACTACAACAATACTAATGATTAATTGAATATCGTTCTTTCAGAGTTTAATTTCAAAGCTGATGCAGATGATAAATGGTATGGTAAGGACAGAGAGTGCTTATATTTCATTTCCAACATGATCTCATCATATTCTGTCCTGTAACATCTGTCTTTTTTCAAGGAGAAGCATCGATCTTAGAGCACAAGGAGAAAAAAGAGCTCGTGGTATTGAAGATAATCGAGAATAGCTCAGAGGAAGAAGCAGAGCTAATTAAACTAGCTTTTACAAGACGACTTCAGCTCACACATGATAACATCCTGCTGCTAAGATGTATCTACCCATATATTATAAACAGCTATAAATTACCCATTTTATTTCTTTTTACTAACAGATATGGTCCACAAATCCGTC
>Ga0302271_10002010_pt1 | contig 18825 bp, 12 predicted proteins | sample III_Bog_N1_1_FD_198767 | JGI IMG/M metagenome (GOLD analysis project Ga0302271, IMG submission 198767) | Peat permafrost microbial communities from Stordalen Mire near Abisko, Sweden - III_Bog_N1_1 | ecosystem: Environmental > Terrestrial > Soil > Wetlands > Peat | place: Sweden: Abisko...
AGGCTTAGACATTTTGTCAGAAACATTTTCAGATACTTGTATTGCTTTTTGTGCCGCCATTGCTGCTCTTAATTTGATATCAGCCAGATTATTTTTCCAATCCTGACAGTATTTGTCGACTTGTTGCAGTGAAAAAAACATTTCAATTGGAGGATTTATCGAAATATAATTTGAAATACCCAACGTATTGTCGCTTTCCTCTTGTGCGGCTACAAAAAGTGTCGTTAAGCCTCCAAATGAACTCCCCACCAGAATTTTTTTATTAATTCTGCAAGATGTTTTGATTTGTACGTCAGTAAGTATTTTAGAAGTTACTTTTCTTAAATAATATGCATCTTGAAACGGTAGGCCGGGTCTGTAATTATCTGGCATACTTTCAACAAATTCCCATTGCAAAGAACTTCCCAAAATTACAACAGAATATCCTTCATCATAAAGGATTTTTGCCTGAACCATTGATTCACTCGACATAATATTTTCCCCGATTGATGGGTAGATAATAGCAATAGGTGAAGTTTTGTCCTTTTGTAATATATATCGATACTTATAATTTGGATGTGCATAATCTATATTGACAGACGAAGTTTTAATTTTTTTGCTAAAACTTTTATTCCAAACAGATAAATCAGACCAAATAGAATCGTTTAGATTTTGTTTATCAAAAAATATTGTACGCATCGCATCTATCAAAGGCCCTTGAGGGTTATAGTTATTGAGTTTAATATCAGCCTTTAGACCGTCATTCACGGCAGAATTATCAACAACATTGCTTATTTTTACTATGTTTTGAGAGGTTGTTTTTTGAGCTAAAACATCTTCTCTGTCAAGATTTGAGTTTTTAATATATCTTTCTATCCCGTAAAGTTGTTTTGAAACCTCATACGGATCAGCATAATCATCTGCCATTTTGAATATAGGCTGCATGTAAGCAGTTCCGTTTACTAATGAAACTCCTGTGGAAGCCAAAGCAACAGGGCCGATTATATAGGAACAGGGATTCAGTGGTAAATCCAATATTTGACCTGCAATATCCCTTGCGTTGCCCTGAGCAACAAGAGGCAAAACTATATAAGGTCCTCGTTTAACATTACGGTAAGCGAGAGCCTGTTCCATATCTTCTTGTCGCGGCTCGATTTTAAATTTATTTTTTGCAGGATCATAAAGCCCAGCAAAGCCTAACGTAGTATTAGTCAAAAATCTTACTGTTTCTGATTTTGAGGATTCGAAATCTTTTTGAAGCAAACAGCCCGCCAGTCTTACAGGAAAATTGAGATTTGTATAAAAATTTTGTAATCTATCCATACCATATTGAGGCATGATAGAAGCCCAAACAATATTAACAGGACGAATTACGTATTTATTTGCTTTTAAATTAAAAGCGAAAATTTTTCTGTTGAAATTTTCGAATGAATCTTGTCCAGTGAATTCATAAGAATAATCAGGATATTTGTTTTTTATCCCTTCGGGTTCGTTTGCAAAAGATATATTAATTAAACAGAAATTTAAAAACAATGTGGCAACAAAAATTAAAAAAGCTTTATTTTTAATCATATCTTCCCCCTCTTTTGAGACTGATGCACAAGTCAAAAAATCTAAAATTTTTATTTATTTTGACTTGTGTTACGTCTCTCACGTCTAGTGTTGAAATGGCGAAAAAGTGCGATTTTTCGCCATTTCTCACTTTTGCTAGGTCGACCCTGCATGTCAAAAAAATGAGCTTTTTAGAGACATGCAGGGGGCTCCTTTTATCAATATTTTATAATAAATATCAAATGAATCAAATGATTCAATAAAAAAGTTGGAGGATATTGTAGTTTAGACAGTAATATTAGCTGTTTCGCGTAATTACCAGGATTTGTTGAATTAATAATCCATTTCCCGATCTTGAATTAATTTAGTTGCACAAGCTCTACCACCATTTGGATCTGCTACTTTAGGATTACAGTACCAGGTAAGGTCTTCTTCAACCCCCGAACCAGGTTCCCCCTCTGCAACGAGTTTTTTATTTCTGAGCACAAAAAAGAAAACGTCTCTTCCAACTTCGTTTGGTTTTTTTATGCTATTTGTATCCAGGTAAATCTGTCCGCAGGCATCAGTGAAATTGCCCCAAGTCCATGTGCAGTCATCAGCAACGCTCTGAATCGCAATAGTTTGGCCATCTGCGAATACTATCATGTCGTAACCATCAAAATTATCAGGTCCTGTTGAAAATTTTATTGAGGATGACATACATACTCCATACATCGTTCCGCCTGGGCAGAATCTTCCTTCTTTAACTTTTGCTCTAATGGCATTGGTAAGACTTCCATACGAAGCAATTGCACCAGTCATATCGCCATTTTCAAGAATTAAAGATTCAAATATTTCAGATAGTTCTGCATAGCCCTTCTGAAATGCCGTATAATACTGTGCTTTCTGGGAGTTGCTAATCAAAGTAGAAATTGTGAGAGCAGCTACAACTCCGATAATCGCGAGAGTTACTAATATTTCAGCAAGTGTAAAAGCTTTATAATTTTGAAAAAATTTCATAATAACCGCCATTAAATTGGTTTAAATAGGATAATAAAGAAATAGTAAATTAATAATATTATAGTGCGATTATAAAGTAAATATTGTCATTTGTCAAAAGTTGGTTACCCCCCTTTACAACCTTTTCCATATTTGAAGTAATAACAGGATATTGTGGTTTCGACAGCAATCTTCTTTGAATTTTACGAGCTTTTTCCCCTGATAATAGAAAATTTATAGCAAAATTTAATTTTGGCAATTTAGATTAATTTTTAGCTAGGAATAACAGACTTTATAGACATAAATTTCCACAAAGTTAACAGGGAATTAGCAGGGAAATGTTTGTCAGAAATAAAGGAATTTATTTCTTTAACTTCTTCAAAAAATCATCCCACATTTCGGGATTTTTGTATGCAAGGCGAACATATCTTTCCAATCGGTTAAGTTTTCTTTTTGTCAATTTTAAAAGAGTAATCGGTTTTCTGAAAATAGATTTATATAGATGCTTATTCCCAATTTTTTTTGAATTAAGCAATTTGATAAAAGTGGGAATGCCGTTTATATCCATTTTAAAATCTTCATGGAGTTTATTATCCAAATCCTCAGCACTTGTAAAACTAGCTCCTGAGCGAGAAATATCGTATAACTGTGTATTATGTTTGTGGTGTTCCGTATCCTCCAAAACAATTTCTTCCTCTTCTCTGACTCTTTGGTAACCACGTTTTTCTGGCTTTTCAATTACTACTTTGAGCGCAAAAAATAAAATCACTATGTTTATACTATTCCAAAAGAGATTGGCTACAACAGCAAGAACGCTATAAACTTCTGAATATAAAAGATCATATATTCCTTGCATCTCTGCGGCAATAACGATTATAAACAGTAAAGTGGTAACTGTTATGTATTTGTAGCTTGTTTTTGTTTTAGAAAAGTCTTTTTTTGTTACGGTAAATTTTATTTTGGCAAACCTTGGTGGAATAAACAAGGCTTGTAAGATGCTTCCTATTGTGAATATTGATGTTAAAAGATCGTATACATCCGCAAATATCATGTTTTTATAGTTTATCTTACTTGTAAATATAAATAGGAATTTAAGTGAAAAATAACAGACTTGGAATGCAAAAACCTGGTAAAATAATATTACTAGAGGGGATATGTCAAAGAACAGGAATAAAACCGGTGCCAAAAGATATATAATCCTTGCTATGGGTGTAAAAAAGTACAAAATGCTAGTGAGGTAAAAAAATAGTTGCATCGGTTGGAGTTTGGCATAGTATTTCCAATTGGCAAAGTTGGCTATAATTTGTACGTTCCCTTTTGCCCATCTACAACGTTGTTTTATATATTCGTCAAAGCTTGAAGCGGAAAGACCAATGGATATTGGTCTGTTATAGTAGATTGTTTTAAGGCCTTTGCTGTGAAATATTAAACCGAGTAAAGAGTCTTCAGTGATAGTTGTTTCGGGGAAATTTCCGACTTCTGCCAAGTGTTTTCTTTTTAATAAAATATTTGTTCCACCACAAAAAACCGAATCAAATTCACTCAAGCTGGGCTCAATAACTCGATAAAACATGTCTTGTTCGTTTGCCAAAAAATTTGGCAACTCCATGTTTTTTTGAAAAGCATCGGGGTTACAAAAATGCTGTGGAGTCTGAACCAAAGCAACATTATCATCAACGAAATTATACACTGTTTCCCTTAAAAAACTTGATGCAGCAACGTGATCTGCATCAAAAATAACAATAATCTCAGAATTTGTTTGCATTAGTGCATTATTAATATTTCCTGCTTTAAATCCTTTATTGTTATCCCTAGTTATGTAATTACATCCAAGTAAAGAGGTTAATTCTTTAATTTCTTCACGTCTTCCGTCGTCAAGCACGTACACTTTTTTGTTAGGGTAATCGATATTTTTGCAGGCTGCAATCGTTGTAGCAAGCAAATCTACCGTTTCGTTAAGTGTACAGATAAAAATATCCACGCTCGGGCAGTAATTTTTAAAAGTTAAAAGCTCTCCATTATGATAGAAATCCTTATAATAGTCTTTTTGCAGTTTATTTTCAATCGATATTTTTTTTAATCGGCCTGTTTTTAGTAAAATTAATCCAAAATTTGTAAAAACAACCAATGTAAGTATTTCTGCTATACATAAGGCATATGACCAAAAAGTTGTAAAAGGAGAAGTCAAAAGATTAAGTGTGTAGACCCAGCGCCACGCAACATAGCTTACGCCGATAATTAGTATCGTCGAAAAGAACATGAATATAAATGCTTTTATATAAAGGTCTTTGTTTTTCATTTTAAAAATCTTTTATTTATATACATATATTCTCCAAACCACAGCAAGTTTCTTGCGTAGTAATCATGTTTACTTTGCCAATAACCTTTGTCAATAAAATAAGGCACTAATGCATTTTCGTATATTTCTGATGCAACTTTTTTATCATACAAATTTATCACGGGTATTAAAATTGCAATTGAACCAATAAATTTGTCGTTATCTCTCAGTTTTCCATTTGATTGATAATTAGTATAGAGTGCTTTTGTTGTTTTCCATTTTTCAATAAAAAAATTAACTTTTTCAAGAATTGGAACGGCTCTTTTTTCACCTGTTCTTCTGTAATCTGAATAAACTCGCCAAAAAACTCTTATAGCATCGTATGAAAAATCCCCGCGTTTTGAATCTTCAATGACAATTTGTCCATTTTGGATTAAAAACCAATTTGGAGGTAAGCCTGTTTGAGTTTTGGACATTACTTCTTGCAAGTAGTAATAAGAAGAATCTATTAACTCATTCCAATCGTGTTTGTCATCGTATTTTTGAAAAACTCTAAAGGAATATGGTGAAAAATACGAAGGGTTAACTTCAATTTTTTCAGCAGTGGTTTGATTAACTCCAGGCATCAAAATAAGATAATTACCCACTCGTCTTGTTTCTTTATCCCAAATAGCTTGAATAATTGGCACAGCCTCTTTTAAATATTTTTTATCGTGCCATCTTTCATAAGCTGTAATTAAACAAAAAGCAATATCAATATCCGCATCTGACGCAGAATTATCATCTAAGATTTTATATTCGCCGTCTTTATTTTTACCCCAAATCCAAGCAAAAAGGTGGTCTTTTCTGCTTAAATTGTTTTTTGTCCAGTTATAGATCAAATCAAAGGTTTTTCTATCATTCATTGCACGGCTCATAATGAGCATGTACGCCTGACCCTCAGAAGTCGTAATATGGCCTCTATCAGGATCAATTATTCTTCCGTCATTTGACATATAATCCTTTTTATAAAGTTCATAACTCTTTTTTAAATCTAAGTTGTGTACATTAGAAGTGCAAGATTTAACTGAAAAAGAGAAAATTAAAATTATAGCCAGAAGTGTTGATAAAATTAAAATATTATTTTTTACCATTATTGAACCCCCTTATAACAGCACTAACCATAAATTGATCACGTTGAAGATCTGCATAAGTAAAATGATTGTATGCTGCATAAAAACTTACCTTGTCATTAATATCACAAGAGACATAAGGTGATACTCCCCATGTCGGCGTTGTTATGTCGGGGTTTTGCGAGGTTTGGATTCCACCAAATGCTTTTACCCCATATTTTAAAGGAAATTTATTTAAATGCCCTTCAAGTTTAAAGTTGGCCGTATCTGCACTAAAAATGCTTGGGCTGAAATATCCTCCGAACAATTGCCCTGTGTTGCTAAAGATTTTCAATAAATCATATTGATAGCTTGAATTATAGGAAATGAGGTCGATTTCAAAAAGATTTATCCATTTATTTTGGGGTTTAAAATATAAAAGCTTTCCTATACCTACCATGCCTTCAATGTAATTGTTTGTAATCAAATTTTGTGCATTAATAATCCCATAAGAGCCTAAGCCAAAGGCATAAAACTGCTTAGGCAATTTTCTTTCAAAATTAAGATAAAATTTATTATCAGCGGCCCTGCCGGTAAAAATACCGTTTACAGGCTCACCGACTGCAGAGAGATAAGATTGTTCAATATTATTTCGCATATAACCAGCTTTTAAGTTGAATTTGTCACTAAAATAATGCTTAATCCAGCTATCTGTAATAAGCATTGCACCGTTGCCGTACTCAAAAGCTTTGACACCTATATCTGCACGATATTCCCATTTGTCTGATGGACGAGCTTGTATACCACCTCTAAACTCATTTGTGACGTTATTTAAAAACTGCGATCCCCCGGAGCTGTAAACTATAACGTTGTAACCCATAAATACATTTTTATTGCCGTCTATATTTTTAGAGAGACTTATTCCACCTTTCTGATAATTTAGTCGAAATTGATCTGATAATTGCTGTATGAAGAATGAATAGGATGGAGTCAATGTAACTGCTTCATTTCGTCTTTTTTTATATTCCAGTAGCCTTCTATCTTCCGAAACGGCTCCATTTAATGCTCTGTTCGGGTTTATACCTGTATCTGAGCCATAATCCATATCTTCTTGTGTTGCATTCATTTCAGGAAGATCCGGTATAGCTTTGAACACAGGTGAATGCATACCCATTTTGTAATGTATTTGATCTTCCATTAATATTACATCTTCGTCCTGCGGCATTTGTTTAAGCGTTCCTAGGGCTAAAAACTTATCATCATTTGCAAGGTAAGAATTTGCTATTGCCATTTTGGCAGGCTTGTAATCCGGATTTTCCGCTAAGATATTAGCAAAAATTCTTCTGGCTTTTTCAAAATTCTTTCTATCTGCTTCTAAAGAACCTAAACCGAGCCTCGCTTCTAAATTGCAAGGGTCATTTGCCAAAACATTATTATATATTCGTCTTGATGTGTTGAGACACTCAAGCATACGGTAGGATTGAGCCAGTTTGTTTTGCAAGATATTGCTTTCAGGGTCAAAACAAAGAGCGTTTTTAAAATCTCTTCTTGCGGCATTATAATCTCGATTTGTCATTTCTATGTCGCCTAAAATCATGTAGCCAGTTTTTGTATTTTCAAGATGATTGGTTTTAATCACACAGTAGGCTGGATAGATTTTTTGCTGTGCTAAAAGAGAATTTATAAAAGTATCTATAATTTCGGTATTTTTAGGGTTTGTACTGCAAAGATTGGCATTATACCAAGGTTCAATCACAGCCTGAGCCCTTATGAAATCCTGATTTGCCATATACAAATTTGCAAGAGCAAGACTGTATTCTAATTTGGGATAATTTTTAACAAGTTGTTCGTAAGATTTTATAGCATCTGGAAAATCCTTAATTGATGAATACAAATCACCTTGGGTTTTTAACAATTTTTCTGAATTAGGTTCCAAGACAAGTAATTTATTTATATAAAAAAATGATTTTTCCGTGTTTTTTCCGGCCATCGAATATTCGAGTGCCAAATTCATTAGGTCGAGGGTCTCGGCCTTTGACCTCGTCTCTTTTTTGAGGAGTCCTTCAATGATTTCAATTGCTTTCGAGTAATTATCTGTTTTTGAATAAGAGAATGCCAATAATTTTTCGTCTTTTAAAGAAATAGGATAATTTAACTCTTTTAGCTTTTCAAAAAATATTATTGAGTTTGGGTAATCATTTTGTGCCATTGCCATATCTGTTCGAAGTTTCAAAAGTTTAAAATCTGTTGGGCTGTTTATTAGCAACTCGTCTAAATACGAAATAACTTTTGCGTAATCTTTTTTATTTAGTGCCTCATACATCGCTTTTTCTTTCAACTCTCTCGGAGTTAAGGGTTTTGGGATATATTTTGAAGCATATTTGGAAATGTTTTCAGGGTGTCTCCCTTTCGACATTTCAAGTGAATAGGCGTAACTATCTTTTACGTATTTGCTGTTATCGCCAGTTTTAATAAGGTTTTCATAAACTTTATTTGCTTTTTTATAATCGCCATGTTTTTGATATATTCCGGCTAATTCGTATTTTATGCCTTTATCGTGGGGAATAAGTTCCGAAAACTTCTTAATAAATGCTTCTTCGGTCGAATAATCATTATATTCCCGTGCTAATGAGATAATTCTTTTAACTGTATCGATATTCTGTGGGTAAATTTCATAATATCGTTTAAGGTATTGATAAGTAGCCTTTTTGTCATTTGTTTTCACAGTTGCAACAATGCAGGTATCTATAACATCCTTGCTTATTTCATTATTTTTGAGTTGCTGGCATGATTTTTTTGTATTTTTCCAATCGTATTTGTTGGAATAATAAAATATTAAGGCAATACTTATATCATTTTGCTGGGAGCGAGTTCTGGAACGCGATTTCGTCATATTTTTGACTCGTCCCTCAGATAAATTTCCATTTTTTATTGTGTTGATGTCTTTTTTATATAGATACTTTGAATCTTTTGTTAACCCGTAAAGCCTTTGATACAGTTCTTGGGCTTTGTCGAAATATTTTTTACGTTCGCAAAACCCTGCATAAGCTTCTAGTACGGATTTATCATTTTTGTAATAAAACAGAGCCTTTTCATATAAGTGAAAGGCTGAATTGTTATTATTTCTTTTTTCTGCTCTGAGTGCATCATTGATAAAATTTTGTTTATAATCTTTTTTTTGCAAGAAACTAAAGGAATAGCAAGGGTTTATGGTAAACAATATAATTAAAAATATTAAAAAACCCCTCATTAAGTCTCCGATTCAAAATTTATCCTCTATAATTTATACTATTATGAACTATAGCCGATGCAATTAGACAACTGGGTAGGTATATTTTTTACTACAATTTGAATTTTTATATAAATTATAATTTTAGACAACATTTTCCAGCAAAAAAATTCGCAACTCATCCAATAGCCCCAGCCGGTTTAAGCATAATTATTCTATTCTGAAAAATCGCTGTTTTACGTAAGTATTTTTGCGAACTTTAATTTTGTTTTTAAACGATATAATGAGTATGTTTAAAAACACCTTTTGTTAAGACTTACACCCTCGATGGTAAAGTTGTTTGCAAGCATGCAAATTTCTACGAACTGTAAGGTTTATTTTTAAAATAAACGCCGTATATTATCTTCGCTTTGTTTATATTCAAATTCAACAAAAAGAACATGAGAGCCGCTCGGGCTAAGAATAATACTGGTTGTATCCGTCGTTTTACGGCCCGAATAAATTCTTGCCTCAACTATCGTAGCTCTTGAACCACTTTGACAAGGCAAAGCCTTGTAGGGATTCAAATCCCAAGTTCTATTATTTTTTAATTTAACCTTTTGGTTAAATTAAAAAAACAGGAGAGGAGGGGATTTTCTTGCTCGTTCGCATTAAACGGGTCTACGGTTTTTGTTTTTAAAAACTTCGTTTTTTCCAAACAAAAGACCTTCACCCTCTGCTCACTTGCGTTCGAACCTGACAAAGCTCCGCTTTGTGGTTCTAATTCCTTCTCAATTTAAAAACCTCCGAATAGTCGAAGGTTTTTAAATAAGGAGAGGAGGGGATTCGAACCCCTGGTGGAATTGCTCCCACACAATCTTTCCAAGATTGCACCATCGGCCACTCGGACACCTCTCCATAATTCGTAGCCCGAACGAAGTGAGGATATAAAATCGTTCGCATTTGTTTTAAGTTTTCGCTCGTCGGGTATGCCCGACCCATATAAGCCGTAGCCCGAACGCAGTGAGGATAATATACAGCCTCGCGTTTAACTACAATTTGATATTAAATTTTCAAGTCGTAGCCAGAACGTATTTTATAAAAACGTTTTCGGAAAGTATAATTAGCTAACGTATCTTTATTTTATCATGAATATTTTTTATGTATAATAAGAAAAGAAGGGTGCGAAAAAATTCTGATTTTCCGGAAAAATCGACTTTTTCCGCACCCGACCTTCGAAAAGTGAAAAGGAAAAATTGAGAAATGATACTAATAGGCGAAAATATACATATAATTTCAAAAATGGTTCAAGCGGCTCTGATTGACAGAGACGAAGAGTTTGTTTTGAACTTGATAAAAAAGCAAGCACAGAAACTTTCCTCTTCGGATTATATCGATTTAAACGTAGGTCCTGCAAAAAACACTCTTGAAGGGATTTTGCCTTGGCTCTGCGATTTGGTTGAAACCAACACCGATTTAAAAATCTCTTTTGATTCCACAAATTCCGACGAAATAAAAAGGGGGCTTGAAAAAAGCAAAAATCCTCAAAATTGCTTGATAAACAGCACTTCGGCTGACGAAGTTCGTCTTGAAAAAGCTACAAATTTGGCAAGTGAATTCGGCTCAGGTCTTATTGCTTTAACGATGAATAAGGAATTGGGTATTCCTAAATTTGCCGATGACAGGCTTAATCTTGCGTTTGAAATCTATGAAAAATATACAGAAAAAGGGCTAGAAAACGAAAAAATATTCTTTGACCCTTTGATTTTACCCGTCAGCGTTGACCAATCACAGGCTCAAGAAGCTCTAAACACAATAATGATGATTAAGGAAAGTTTTGACCCTCCGGTTATGACCACTGTTGGTCTTTCCAATATATCAAACGGCTCACCAAATGAAATGAGGCCACTTATAAATAGAGTGTTTGCAACTCTCGCACACGGAGCAGGATTAGACAGTGCTATAATCGATTCTTTTGACAGCGAATTAATCTGCACACTGAAAGTCCTCGAAACTCAAAAGTCGTCGAACAAAGTGGAAGAACTTTATATTGATTTGTCCAGCATGATAAAAGATTTTGGCCAATTAGAAGATATTAATTATGACAAATCAGACCCCGAACAGGTAAAAATCATAAAAACGGCACGAGTGTTGTTGAATAAGGAAGTTTACACCCACAGTTACGCCCAGATTTAATAATTCATCTCCCAGCCTTCATCCATTACACGAGCAGCACAACCATAGCCAGTAGCACTATTAATCAAGGTTGAAGAGTTTAGCGTCCCGCAATACCCATTTTGCTTTTGCCAATAGAAAGCACTTGTGCTAAAATCTTCAATATCATTATAAGCTTTTGCATAGTCGGACCCATAATCTGGAAATAAATAACCATTTTCACTTAAAGTAAAGAAAAAAACATCCCGTCCGAACCTATTCGGCATTGAATTTCCGTTTACATCTATAAGCACTCCGGCACAGGCATTTTTTAATTTTGAACTGGTTATTGTAGTACTATAATAACCACAATTCTCTGACCGTCCATCATTAATCTGGAATAAAAAATTATCGGCAGTTAAAAATACATAATCACTTGCACCTTGAAATCCTGAATCAGAATTTGGGGTTGCCCCAAGATATTTAATGTTTTTGCCACAACTGTTATCGCCTGGAAGACATTTTTTAATAATCTTAAAGGAACTGCTCATTGCTCCGTCTATATTAGATGCCCAAAATCCACTGCCCCAATCGTTGAATATTCCAGTACATGGTAAATCAGAACAACCTTGATTTGTCATATATAGTTGAATTCCAGTTTGGAATTCAGAATATGCTTTTTTTAGTTGAGTAACATAAACTTGTTTTTGATAGCTAGCTATCAAAGTCGGAATGGTCATATTTGCAATAATTCCAATAATACCAAGAGTTATCAAGACTTCAGCTAAGGTAAATGCAAAAGTCTTATTACTTCTATGTTTTGGGCAAACTGTGTGTGAGGCGATTTTAAACAGGTTGAAATTCATATAAATTTTATTAACACTTTCTTTAATAAAAGTATAGTTCTTTATTTAAAATATGCCCACACAAAAATATTTAATAATAGTTTATATTAATTGCTCTATTAAATGTTTTTTGATAGACTATAATTGAAAGTTTTAATTATCAGGAGATAGGACAATTAATAAGAAATTATCACTAATTATAGCTCTAATGCTTGCACTTTCGGCCACACAGGTCGAAGCAAAAATGACAAAAGAGGCTCATCAATTGTATCAAAAGGCTTGTACCCTTGAATACCAACACAATTATAATGAGGCTATTAAGCAGATTTGCAAAGCTATCAGCGTCAGCGGGGATGATGCGATGCTTTACACTAAAATGGCCGGGTTGTATTCTGATATTGGTGACTGGCAAAACGCTTTAGGTGCTTATAAAAAAGCAATTCGTCTCCGTCCTAACGACGCCTTTATTTACATTAGCATCGGAAATATTCTTCAAACTCAAGGGGATTACCAAAACGCCTACAATTCCTATATGCAGGCTATGGAAATTTTTCCTGACTATAAATATAATTATTTGAATATCGCAAATGCAAAATATTATATGGGTGAAAATAAGGACGCGATTGACAATTACGTTAAATTTTTAAGCAATTATCCTGATCATCAAGAATCAAGAGAAAATTTAGCCAGTGCTTATCTAAAGGACAACCAAATCGAAAAAGCTTGCGATGAATATGATTTGCTTTATACTAAAAACCCTGACGGGTTTAAAGAATTCTCAAATTACGGTTTGGCTTTGTTTAAGTCAAAAAAATATGAACCTGCAATTGAAATTCTAAAAAAAGCGATTGAACAAGACCCGGATAATGTCTCAGCACACGCAAACTTGGCTATTTCTTATCAACAGTTGGATAAAGATGATTTGGCATTGGCGGAATTTGAAAAAACCTTTTTGTTAAAACCTGATTTTAATTCTTTGAGATTTGATTACGCAAATTTACTTGCGGATATGAATAAAAATGATTTGGCAATCGAGCAGTACAAGCTGTATATTGACAAATATCCTGAGAGTCCAAACGCCTATGCTAATTTGGCGATAGTTTACAAACGCCAAAATAATTTGGATTTGGCGATAATAAATTATGTTAAATCATTGTCGAAAGACAACACAAATTTGGCAATCAAAAAAGACCTCGCAATGTGCTACCACACTCAAAAAGACTATGTGAATGCACTTAAATATTACGATGAAATTTTGGCGGTCAACAAAGACGATTATGATGTGAAAGCAAACAAAGCCCTTGTTTTACATGCAATGTTCAAATACGATGAGGCAATTGCTATTTATAACGAAATTCTTGCAAAGCAGCCCAACGAAAGAATACAGGCTAATTTAGTTAGTGCTTTAATGTCTCAAGGGGATGTTTCTCTACAGGCAGCTGACTATAAAAAGGCCATAGATTGTTTCAGCGAGGTAATAAATTACAACATCAATGAAGCTTATGCTTATTTTGGTTTGGCACAAGCTTACGCAAAAATTAAATCTGCGAACTCAACTTCAAAAGCGATTGAAAATTATGAAAAAGCTATTGAAATTGATTCTGAAAATACTGATTATCGTAAAGCTTATCAGGAATTTACGAAGCATAATTCTCCTGTTGTTGTTAATCAACCAGAAGTAATTCAAGATGAAGCACCCGTTGTTTCAAAGCCTGCTTTGAAAAGCACTCCCAAAAAAATCGCTCCTACCGTTACTGTAGTCCCTGCTGAGACTGCACAATCGCTTGTAAAGTCAGGTGACGGGTTCTACAACCAAAAAAAATATGGCGATGCCATTATAAAATACACAAAAGCTCTCGAGCTTAACAAAAGTGATGCGGTTACTTGTTTAAAGCTGGGCAATTTGTATAAACTAAAAAAGAATATTGAAAAATCAGTTTTCTATTATAAAAAATCAATATCTTTAAAACCCGATTATACTGACGCTTGGTTTAATTTAGGATTGGTTTATGCTGAATCGAATAATTATGTTGAATGTAAAAAATGTTTTGAAAAAGTGATTTCTGCAGATCCAAAATATGCATACGCATACTATGCTTTGGCACTTGCATATGAAGCTGAGGGGAATAAATTGAAAGCGGTAGAAAATTATCAAAAATTTGTTTCGCTTGATAAAGACCCAAAAACTAAACAGGCGATTAACGCAAAAATTAACAGCCTAAAATAATGGTCAAAAAAAAGTCAATATTACTGAGCTTAATTCTTTTAGTGCTTCTTGGATTATCGGGTTGCAAAAAAGACGATGCTGTAATTTTGTTTAATCATCTTCCGATAACAAAAGAGACCATTTTGAATAATTCAAAAGAATTTCTTCCCGGAGGAAGAATATATTACATCGTTCTTGTGAAAAAACCTCTTAAAAGTGACATGATAAGAGTTCAGGTACTTAAGCAAGACGAAAAGGCATATGTGGGCGGCGTTAAGATTACCTACGCAGAGGATTTCAGGCTTTATAAAGACCAAGTATATTATTACAACGATTACGTTGTAATTTATGAAGCGGGACGCTATATTATGCAGATTTTTTCCAAAGATAATATGGAGTATCCGCTGGCGATTTCAGATTTTTATGTAAGGGAGTAGGTTATACTTAATTCGTATCGATATCCTGTCTGAAATACTTGTGCTTCATTTTAATCTTTCCCGCAAATTCTTTTAGTATCGGGAATGGTTTTTGGTCTGTTTTACAAAGAGAGAGAACTCTTCCGCCTTTTGAAAATATCTGTCCGCCGACTTCTTTAAAGACTCCTGCGTAATAAACTTTGATGTCACCTTTTTCTGAACCTTCAGGGATGTAGATTGTTTCGCCGTCTTTTGGCTCTTTGGGATAGCCTTCGGTAGCCAAAACCAAACAAGCGGAATAACCTTCGTTGTATTCAAGTTTTATTTTATCTAAATCCTTTTTCAAGGCAGCTTGTAACACTTCAAGAAAATCTGTCGCCAAGTGAGCCAAAGTCACCTGTGCTTCAGGATCTCCCAGTCGGACGTTGTATTCAAGCACCTGCCAATTCCAGGCGTTATCTTTTTTTACCCAAATAAGCCCTGAATAAATAAATCCGCAAAAATCGGCCTTGTCCTCTGTCAGTGCTTTTTCAAGTTGAATTTGGTATTCTTCAAGTTTTCTCTGTTGGAGCGTACTTATTTTAACCGGACAATATGCCCCCATTCCGCCTGTGTTAGGTGCTGATGGCGATTTGTTTAATTTCTTAAAATCACGAGATGGTGCAAGGTTCAACATGGTTTTGCCGTCCCAAAGCGACATTAGGGAAATTTCTTCGCCTTGTAAAAACTCTTCCAAAAGTATTGTTTTAGAATTTTCACCAAATTTGCCCGCTAAAAATTCAGTTATTGTCTTTTTGGCAAATGCTGCGTTGTTGGCAATTACCACACCTTTGCCTCCGCAGAGGCCGTCAGCTTTTATAACGATAGGATAATTGAGTTTATCATAATTCGGCAAACTTTTTTCTGTAACGACCGAATAGCCCGCAGTTTTTATATAGTGTTTTTTCATAAATTTTTTGGCGTATAGTTTGGAACTTTCGAGTTGGGAATATTTTTTATCTACCCCAATACAAGGAATATTGTGCTTTTTGAAAATGTCAACAACACCTTCGCACAAAGGTTTTTCAGGGCCAAAAATAGCCAGATTCATTTCTTTCTCAACGCATTTTTTAGCCAAATCTTCATAATCTTCAAATTGAATTACTTCACCAAGTTTCGCAAATCCTGCTTCTGCTATAAAAAGCTTCCCTAATAGGGGTGAGCGTAAAACCGCCTCCGCTATTGCGTGTTCTCTGGCACCAGAGCCGAAAACTAATACGTTAACTTTCACAATTTCCCCCACATCCTTTGTTTCCTTTGTTACTCCCACATTTACCCCCGCATGAGCTCTTCATTAAATCTTGAAAATCAAAAACTTTGTCTTCAAGAATCTTTTCTATCACAATAGGATAGAGTTTGTGCTCAATTATGTGAATTTCTTCTTCAAATTCATCCAAAGACATTGAATTGTCAATGAAAACAGGGTATTGAGCAATGATTTTACCTGTATCTACGCTTTTTTCAACCCAGTGAATTGTAATCCCACTCACTTTTACCCCAGCTAAAAACGCCTGTTTAATTGCATCTTTCCCTTTAAATGAGGGTAATAAAGACGGGTGAATGTTTATAAACTTGGCTAAATTTAAGACTTCTTCTGGAAAAATTTTCATGTAACCGGCAAGTACAACAAGATCAAACTTGTTTTTTGTGAAATATTCAAAATTATTTTCAAACGGCAAATATTTGAATTTGATGTTTAGTTTTTCAGCTTTTTTTAATATAGGGGAGTTCTCGACATCACTCAGACAGGTTATTTCAACCTCTTTGTCCTTAAAATATTTTGCTATGGCCTCAAAGTTACTACCTTTGCCAGAACCCATTATTGCTAATTTTTTCATTTACTAATCTTTTTTATTTTATTGGCTACAACGATTACGCTAACAGGGATTTCTAGAGTATTGGTTTTTATCACAAGCTTTTTATCCAAATCCAAAACAGAATATTTTCCCGCTTTTGTGTCTGTGATTAATGCTATGTTGGTGTTTTTCACTTGATAAATTTTGGTGGAAAACCCATTTGTATTCAAACAAATTGTATCGGTAATTTCATCCGTCACAGTATCTAAGATTTGAACCACATTGTTTTGTGCCGATAAAATGTATAATTTATCTTTGTAAAGCAACATGTCAATTGGTTTCGCCTCGACATCAATCTCCATTATTAATCCAAGAGTAACATAATCAACAATCGCAAGTCTGTTTTTTGTTCTGCTTGTTATATAAATTTTGTTTTGTGCAAAAGCTATCTTTGAAACATTCGGGAATCTTCCTATATTTTTAATAACAAAATTATTATCCAACTCTATAGCCCATACGTCGTTTGTTTTTCTGTCGGTGTAAAACATTTTTTTGCCGTCTTGGCTCAAAGATAGTTTTTCACAAATTCCTTTGACTTTTATTTTTTGTTTCAGGGTCATTGTATTTATGTCAATCACGTAAATACTTGAGGCCGCAGAGCTTGAAACGTAAGCTGTGTTGGTAAGCTTGTCCACAACTATTTCTTCAGCCTGTGTAGTCAAATCAATTTGTTTGATAACTCTTTCGTCAGCCAGTGAAATGACGTCCACAAAAGTCTTTGAGAAAGTTGTGACTAACATGAATTTATCGTCACCTACAACTTCAATATCAATAGGGACTGTTTTTTGAGCCAGTGCATAGTCTGGAACACTTGCTTCACCATTGACTACCTGGATGTTCTTTGAGTAACAAGTGGCGATATAAAGCAATTTGTCTTTCAATTGAGGTACAACAGAAACCAAATTTTTGTTAACCTTTGATGTAACTACTTTTTTTTGCAGAATAGGCTCTGTTTTGACCCTAAGCCCTGCATCTATTGCTGTTGAAATTTGGAGGTTGCCGATTATTCCTTTGATGTTGTCAGGAATGGTCAGTCCGCTTGGAACAAGCATATCTTGAGGCAAAAGCCCTGTTCTGATTTCCAATGGCGGAGTTGCCATGTTAATAACTGTTTTTCTACCTTTTTGGTCGATTAAAATTTTTAACAGTACAAAATCGTTATTTAAAATAACAACATCAGGTTTATCTGTCAAAGACTTATTTTCAGGGATAGTTGCTTTTATCGAAATGATTTCAGGCTTTTTAATCAGAGAAGGGAAAAGTGGCAAATAAATTGTACCATCAGGCAAAATAAGCACTCCGTCGAATCTGAAATCAGCTTTCGGATAGTCTTTTTTCACAAGGGTTTTAACGTTATCGGGGATTTTTGCCGCCAGAACGCCTGTTGACGTTGCCAGCATTAAAATTATGATTAATAATATCTTTTTCATTTTCTGTCCTTTTGTTTTATTGTCTTTAACGTCATTGCGAGACTTTACGCTATGGAGTTAACCATGATAATCCACCGAAGCAATCTCCTACGAGTCTTGCCCGACAACATAGATTATACCTAAAACTCATTGATTTGTACAACATTACAAAATGTAAATGCGAACCTTAAAGCCACAGACCCAGTCAGAAGGGTGAAGAAAGTAAAATAATAAAATTGTATACTCAACACTAGCAAAAAATATATTGAGGGTTTTTAGTATTATCGTTAAGGAAAATCAATAGGAGAAAAAAAATAATGAATACAGGTATAGTATCAATGTCTTTAAAAACTGCAAACGCATTTAAAAAACTTCGCGGATTTGAAGAAGTTGTAAGACCAGGGGGCGTTAAAACTTGGGAAAAAGTTACAAATAATAAATTAAACGGCCTTACTCGCCATTTAATTCTTCCTTCAGGAACTAATGTTGTTTATAATGAGAATTATGGATGCGTCACTAAAAAAATCTTAAAACCAGATGGCACGTTTTTTAGATCGTTGTTCAATAAGGCTTTTGAAAACAAAGAAGGCGGTAAAAAGCTTTTATGTATGAGCAAAATCAATCTAAAGGATTATAATGTGCAAAAATTCTCTAAACCTAGTGAAAGAAAAGGACCTGTGGCAACCGAGCATTATCAAATACGAAATAATGTACTAGGAAACCTTAGCTTATTCGGTTATATATTTAAATAATAAATTAAAACAAATACAAAGAGGACAAATTTTCTTTGAAAATTTGTCCTCTTTGTATTTGTT
>Ga0302271_10002011_pt1 | contig 18818 bp, 11 predicted proteins | sample III_Bog_N1_1_FD_198767 | JGI IMG/M metagenome (GOLD analysis project Ga0302271, IMG submission 198767) | Peat permafrost microbial communities from Stordalen Mire near Abisko, Sweden - III_Bog_N1_1 | ecosystem: Environmental > Terrestrial > Soil > Wetlands > Peat | place: Sweden: Abisko...
AAGAGGATTCTATTGCGGATTGGGCAATCCAGAAATAGAATTATTCTACGGCCTACTACTTACGCTAAGGACTTGATCAATAAGATTATTGCTGTTATTATTTCTGGGAGGGTAGACCTACTGCTTGTGGGTATCTAGAGATCTTGCATTCGTGGAGTTTAAATTCGTTGCAATCGAGCCATTTCTGTTTTCAGATGAGGAGCCTCCTTAAAAATGCTACTACGTAGAGTCTTCAGGAGAAGCATTTTTCATTTTGAGTGAAATTTGCCCTAGATTTTCTTATTCCGTCAAATAATCGCCTGACGATCTCTTAATAGCTCTAAAATGATTACTTATGTGTCCATGGTCTTTCTCATCCTTCATTACACTTAATTCAAAAAGATTATTAATATTGTTAAAGGCTGCTTTTGCTGGATATTTTTTTTTCAAAGAGACTAGAAACGTATTTCTTCTATCTCAGATAATTCTTCTCTCTCTCTCTCTCCTCTAAAAATCAAAGCCAACCCTAAGAGTTAGCTTGGAATTATTAATTTGATCAATTTTCTCATTAATCTTATCCTATCCTTGATGAAGGGTAGATAATTAAATAGAAAACTACTAAATACTCAAAAATGATTATGACAAAAAACAAACAAAAATTAACCAAAATAAAAAAATGAACCATTTTATCATTTGCATTGTGTAAAAAATTAGGTAATTCTAAAAGCAATAGCAAATACCTACTTCTTAAGTGTATTTAATACTTGTTTCTTTGCAATTTTCAGTAGGATTTTGTTATATTTTCAGCTTGGAATTAGATAGCATCACCTGTAACTAAATACTTTTTAATTTAAAAAAAAACTTAATTTCTCCCTTGTTTTAATATCTGGCTGCATATTACTTGCTTACTGAGCCATATCCAAACAATACTGAATCAGGAATATTTCTTTAGTTCTAGAACAAAATCATTTGCAAATGAACAACAACAATGTTTAATTGATTTGAAATTAAAAAAAAGCGATGCAAATCTAATAAACTCAATTCTCCAGATCATGGATCAATAGGAATATCGAAAACACCAATTGTTTTCTAAATTAGGAACTCGACTTTCACTGAGACGACAAAGTTCTGGCTGCTCTAGAACAAAGGTGTATCATTCATAAGGGAGCTATCTTAAACAGAGTCATTGCTATTGTACTTAATAGAGAGATACTGACCCAATCCGTTTTCAATGATATTCACGTTTTTCACACTTGCAACTTCATAACCAAGAGGGAAAAGAGCTAAATGAGCTTTATTAGTAGCATCTGATACTGCTTAAGCAATCAAGCTATTTTGAAGCTCCAGAACAGAAGATGCCAAAGGAAGGAACTGCACATAGTCGACTTGATTAATACCCTGTTCTACGGCTGTATCAATGATAAACCCAGCTGCTTCGATTTTATCAGTCACAATTTTCAAACGGTTGTTAACTTTGTATCCCTCAAAGACATAATCCCATTGATTGGTTTCGTTATTGTAGTTATACCTACCTTGCTTATAGAGGCTGACTCCTTCGGTTGAGATTTCAGTGGGTTGTAAAATCCCATCTAATAGGATATTCACAGCGTTTTGGATGATCTCATTGTTTTTATTCAGAGATAAACTAGCTGACGTATCGAGTGTCTCAACAGTAAAGTGAATCACAACTTAGTCGGAAACCAGCTATCCAGAGGCTTGTCCAGTGATTTAAATCGCTTAAGGAAGGTAATATGATTTTTCTTCCCATGATGTTTCTTAAGATGGATCGGTGGGTGTTGGAGGAGGGATGTTAATTTGGAGTGTGATTGGGACAGTGGAGGTTTATGTCAGAAGGGTAGGGTCTGAGGTAGAACCACTATTAGCAGTGTAATAGATTTACTCGGGTTAGCTTAATGTAGTTGGGACTGCTGTAGTTGTAGTATTAGCTGTGTTGTCTGTAGTAGTTTCTTCAATTGGATTGGAGCTATTTTCTGGAGTAAGGTTAGGATCAGTAGATAGAGTAGTGGTATTATTACTATCTTAAGGTGCATCTGGAGTAGTTGATGTTGAAGGAATTGTGTTCTAAGTATTATTATCCTCGTTATCATTATTAGTTTCCGCAACTAGATCAGAAGGATTGGTTGTAGTAGTAGTGTTAGTATTATTGTGTTCTTCTGCGTATCCCAGTGAAATTAAGCTCAGGACCAACAAGAGTTGCAAAGCAACTAAGTAAGTTTGCATTTTTTTACCAGCCATTGAATTGAGTGTGCTTATGATTCTTATTTTTATTTATTTATCTTCTCTTCTGTTTCTCCTCGGATATCGGGTAAATAAAAAGAATCAAATCTTCCACTGGACTGATTTTAGCAAATCTGTCAGTTCATTAGAAAAAACAGAAAATCACATTTTTGGGGAATTTAAATACTTCAACTCATTCTTTTTTATTTGCATAGTGTAAGCAATCTCTAATTTAGCTGGAAGTTGAGAGGTTTGGGAAGGAAAATTAAGTCCAGTGATTTGTTCTTTTTTTTAAAAAAATAAATACTATTTAACCTTAACAAATATATTTTTTAGGATAAATACAGTTGAATTCCTTGGTCATTATTATGTAACTGCTGAACTAATCTTAATAATAATAGAATATGGGAAATATCATAGTCTGTTTGAATTCTCATAGGTAAGAGACTTGGGAAAATTAAAAGCTGCTAGAATGAATTTTTTCATTGAGATGGTCTAGAGTTGGTAGTAGTCATATTATCTCAAGATATTAGAATTTTCTTCTTAAAACGAAGCAGGTTACAAGTTCAAAAATATTTCAGGAAACATTGCATACATTTGAAGGTTGATCTATTCATTTAGCAAAACCTTTGTAATAGAAATAGTAAAAAATAATAAGAAGGTTTACCTTTTAGAATTATCTTGTTCTTAAAAGGAGTTACTGTGTTTAATATTGGTAATTATTAATTTCTGGAGGTTCATTTCAAATAAATTCAACACCAAAAAATGCTTTCGGAATCTACTCCATAGGTAAAGTAAAAATTCAATATTTTTGATAAATTTTTGCTTTTCAACAAAAGATTATTCCTGTAACAGAGAGTTGAATAGTAAATGTATATTAAATAACAATAATAATCTAGCTCCTAAGTTTTATTAAATTATTTTATTTTCATCACTTATATTTTTAGATTGAAAAAAATAGAAAGTAAGCAAAGATAGAAATAATAGCTCATTTAATATGAAAGAACAAACAAAAAAATATGCATAACTAATGAAAAATAGGTTGACTTCATCATCATTATGTTTATTGTTTTAAACAAATATCTTTCATTTCTTCATTCCTCATTTAAATTGGAGTTTTTTGTGATTTTTCCAATCAAAAATATTACATCGACTTGAACGCTATATTAGTGAACACCTTCAAAAAGAGGGGTACCATCTAGATTGTCAAGATCTATCATAGTCATATCTGCATTGCCGTTTTAGCTTTGATTGAGAAAGCTCCTGCCTCTTCCATATTAATTATATTAATTGTAAGATCCAGGCATTTCAACGCTCTTGACGGATTTGATTTCATATCCTAATGGAGTAAGGGCTAAGGAGGCTTTTTTAGTTGCATCCTCGACGGCTTTGGAGATCAAGGAATCTTCGAGTTCTTTGACTTTGGAGCTCAAAGGATGGAATGTAACAGATGAAATTTCATCTATCCCATTTTGTACTGCAATGTCAATAATTTTTCCAGATTCTTAGAGCTTTTTTGTCACAATCCTCAGAGAATTTCTGACATTGTATCCCAAAAACGTCTTTTCATTTTATTGCGTTTCTTTGTTAAATTTGTAATCGATTTTCTTCTCAATTTGCAGACCTTAAGATGATATTTCTTTCTACTCAAAGCCGTTCTCTAGTAATTCACTTACTGTTCCTTGGATTCTTTTGTTGTTTTCAAAAAGCGATTCCTATGCTGAATTAGCTAGTGTTTCAATAATGAGTTCAATCACAACTTGCATCGATGGTAAAGACCCAGAGGCTTTTCCTGTTGATCTCATGAATTCAGGAAGAAAATGCTTTTTTTCTTCCCATGAAGTTGAGGCATGAGTATTTGAAGATTATCGATGTTTAGTGTCTTCTCCAAGTTTACTGCTTTGAGGGATGGATGTGGCTTCAGTAGCGCAATCTTGACAAGAGCTGTGAGCAGATGTTATGGTTAAAATAGCCATTGATATGGCAAGGATAAATACCAGGTTTGATCTCATTTTATAATCACAGAGGATAAAAATATTCAATGAATAGTTATTTCTAAAGATTTTTTAGGTTAATTTCTAATAAATCTTTGACTTTTTTGGAGTAATTTAATTTCTAATAGTTACATGAAAAAGTGAGTGAGCTCCTTTTAAAGCTCTCAAATGATCAAAGCAGTTGCTGCAGACAAACAAATAATATTTTTCTGATCCGATTTTCAAAATAATATCCTTTGTAATTTAGCAGACAAGAGTTAATAGAGGATGCAATTTCTATTTTCTACAGTAAACACGTGACATATTAGCAGAGAAACACGTGGAAGCTCAGAATTATTTTTTTGTAATTCTCAACAAATTAAAAATGCTGCTTGATAAGATTTGCTGAAAAATTTGTAATTTTCTTCAGTAACATAATTACAAAAATATTCATTATTTAGTTTCATTTTCGGGCATAGAGGGATTGTTAAAATAATACTAATAATTAATTCAAATCTTGCAGTATAATATATTATTTTTATATTATTAATAATTTTCAAATATTTATTTTAAAGAACTCTTTTAATGATTATTCTCTATCTCCAAAGCACTTCTTACTTTTGCTTTATCTAACTTCATTATTGGAAATGAAATTAAACAGATATTTTCTTATTAATAGTTCTTAATTTTATTAGTATTTTTTATCAACAACCAAGAAATAAAGTACATCTGTGAATTAATTGTTGAAATAGTAATTGGTAGTATTTTATCTCATACTTAAAGAAAAATAATCCTTGAAAATAAATATTAATGATTTTTAACAAATTGAGAATCAAATCACTGGAAACTTTGTAATCTAACCAGTAGTATATTAATCACTCATTCTACCAACAACTCCAAAAAGGATTAAGGAGAACTTTTATATGCGCTGGTTAAGGTAAAGTTAAATAAAGGGATTTTTCCTCTGAATCTCTTCCAACACGAATTAGTTATCTTCTTTCCCCCACTTACTTTTGTTTTCGGTAATTTAATTTGTTAAGTTCTAAACTACACTATTGTTCTTTGCATCAAAATGGAAGAAAAGCTTACTGAAACAAATCCAAATTCAGTGATTTAGATAGCTCAACTTCCATCGTTGGCTTCTGAAGAATTTGAACAAGATCAAGATCAAGAAGAAAAAGAATCCTTTGAAGCATATGAGGATGATATTACAAAAAACTAAAGGGATTAAACCAATTAAGATCCTAAAGAGCTTTAGGATGTGATTTCTCCTCAAGCATGCTCTCAATATTCCAAGCCTGATTCGTTTTAGAATCTAGTAGAGATGCTCGAGAAAGTTGAAACATTAAAGCTTTTATCTTAAACTGCTCCTTGCGATTACTACAGGGCAATTTCCGAGCAATGCAGCTTTAGAAAATTCACAAAAGGAAATATAATTTTTCTGAAAAATGAAAGATAAGTTGGTTTCTATGGATTAATCGAAGGTCGAGTCGCTTTATGGTAACCTAAAAATCATGTCGAAATTGAGGAAGAATTAAAATAACTGAATCTAAAGAAATCTACTCTGCATTCTGGGACCATCCATTCAAATCACCACTCCAGCAACTTAACTTCAAATAACAAATCTGAAATCCAAAAGGACGAATAGTTTTAGAGAATTCTAGCAGAAGGAAATCAAGGAGAGAGGTTTTTCACAACAGATGAACGAAAACAAAACATAAAAATTTGCAACTAAAAACTCTTCGGAATATTTGGGTAAGGCAGTAGTTTTAATGAATAAGAAGTTCTCACTGGAGAGAGGGCAGGTGGCACTCTTCTAGCGGTAGAGGACTGCTTAATGGTAGTGATTAAAAGAGAAGAATTTACGAAGATTTTTGCACAATAAATATTGAAACTGCGTTTTGTGAAAGAAGTGCTATTCAGCGTTTTCGGTTCTCCAGGAAACAAAAAGGCAGCTGAATCTCTGGAAAGAGTTTCAGGATATTTTAGGGAGTTTCAATTTGAATATTAGAATACAATTTTTGAAGAAGGAGCTTAGTCCGATGAGTTCTATGTGATTTATGATGGAGAAATTCAGAAATTTCATGCACTGAAAAATGCATCACCATCTTCTCCGCTAGCCGCATAAGATCAAATTTCAAACGAATTACCACTTTTTCCATCTTCAGAAAGAAGAATTAAACGGTCAGAAACAAAAGGAGGTAATTATTTAATAATACTTTTCAAGTTTTTATTGAAATACTGCTATTTTTCTATTGCTAACTAATCTGAATATCTTTTTCAAAATGTTCATTTTTAGGTATCATCGCGAAAGGAGGATTGCTTGGGTTATCTGATTGCATTCTGAATATTCCTAGGAACCATTCAGCTAGATGTATTTCCGCTCGAGCCAGTTTGTTTGCTATCAAAAGATCAAAATTTCTCTAAGTTGTTTTTGATAACGAGGATTATGGTTTACTTGATCAAGTCAAGAAGCTCGCAAATGCTTAACAAAAGCTATCTCAGCATCTTTCTAGCCAGCCTTCGTTTGTTTTAGGGCCAGAATTGACTCCAAAACGCATTAAAGAAATTAACAGCCCTTCTTAATTATTAAACGCTTCTCTGCAGTAAAACTGATAAATAATTTCAATTAATATCTTTTTATAATATTTTTGTGTGTGCTTTGATTAATTAATTCAGCAGTGAAAGCAAGTTTCGAATCTCTTCCAAGGTGATGTCTCTGAAAGTTAATCATAATCGTCAGGCTTCATTAAACCCAGAGAAAATCACAGACAAATTGATTACAGATGATTTAACCAAAGATTAAGAGCCTTCTTTAAATTAAGGGCAACAGCAACAACAACAACTATCAAATAATTAATAAAATAAGGAGCTACTTGTTAAGCCTAAACCTCTCAAGCTTACAGAGTAAATCAAGCAGATTTATGAATCACATTAGAACTCAGCAGATACACCATTCTAAGATTAAGAGAATGCCATTAATGTCTAAACGAAAATAAGCAATTCACAAGAGGCAAATGAATTCATGCCTGACGTAGAGCGCTTCAAGTAAAGACTCCAAGTTAACATGACAATTTAGCGGTATAGAGACAGCGTTATTTCAAATGAAGATACTCCAGAATTCCATAAAATCAAGTAATAAGTGTCACTTCAACGAATTAGAAAACCAAAACCTCCAACATTCTCATAGACAAGTTCAAGATTCTTTTAAACTTGGCACCACAAAGAAGAAAAATAAGATCAAATGCAAGAAACTAACAATAATGATGAGGAACTGCAATCAGATTAACATAACACTAGCATTAATGGTACACTGCAGTTCCTGAAGAAAGACTAAGCAATCGAAGCTGTTACAGATACACAATGGAGTTCAGCAAGAAATGCAATCTCTAGAGATCTGTCAATTGGATTGTAGCCAACTTAGCAGGAATCTCCAGGTATTTCTCAAATCCCTCTGTAAGTTGGATCATTAAGAGAAATCCTTCTTCCTTAGATGCTAAATGAAAGCAAGTCACCTATGCAAAATAGATTAAAGCTCAAAGTTAATCCAAATAGTATTTTATCCTCATCATAAACAAGTTCTAACAGAATCAAATAAACTAGTAATTAGATTCCAAGGAAAATATCTAACATAAGCTAAATCAATATGTTTGCTCTCAATTAAGAACAAGAGATCACTCGGAATAGTAACAATAACAGTAATCCTGGTAGTGAAGGGTTGATTCGCAGTGAACGTAACATTCATTTTACGTCGAGAAGTGATAGAAAAATCAATTCTAATATTTCAAACTCCCATCTGCAATTGCCTAGCTAATTTGCTTAACAATATCATAAAACCAGAGAGGGTTTTCAACTTACGAAGAATCTCTACTCATCTACTTGCTTATCTAAGCGAGCTGAACCTGATTTAGGTTAAAGTAATTTAAAGTAAGATTCATAAGATCAGCAGAGAAATCCACGAATCAGATAAAATACGACAGAATAATAAGATGAAATAAAGCCATTGGAGTATCAACCTTCAATTTTGATAGGAAAATATCAAAGATTATTGACTGATAATAATGAATAAATTTCTCCATTTGACCCTGCTTCTCCAGCCACACCTTTGAACGATACATCATTGTAGTTTTCATGGAAAAACCCTCTTTCAACATAACTGCAAGATCTTCTACATCCTTTGAATTCTACTTCACAACCTACTCTCCCACAGAAATCTCGATTTATCGCAAGATAGAACATTCCTCGGAATGGTACCTTAACTTAAGGTGAGATTTCCTCCACTAATAAATCTCATATCAATGAATCTTTGAACTTTTCATCAGCATTTGATTCTTAAGCTTCTTATCCAGCAAGCTGCAAGGTTATCCCTCGAGCAGTTGATGAAAATAATTTGAAAAATGTATTGTCTGCGACTATTTACAATAGTAGTTGCTCTGTTTTGAAGCCTCCAAGCGTTGTTTAAGGCAATTCTCATAAAATTCTGATCAGCTAGAATTTTAGAAATTCTTTGAGTCCTTCCGTGGTTAAGAGTAATGATACCCATGAGTTCTCAAATAATTAACCTAATTAGCAGCAGGATGAAGCTCAAAAGAGGGCTGCTTAGCATTCGCAGCATTCACAGTTTAGATTACTGAATAGGATACTCAAAAAAAAGTAGAGTCAGATTCTAACTCCAGCTAGACTCTCTCAGGATCTATCAGAAAATGAAAGATAATAGCAAGAATAATTAAATAATCAATAATAGACATAGGCAATGAAGAAAGAGAGTCAGAAATCAGTTGAAAGAGCACTTCCTTTCACGAACAGTCTAATTAAAGAAAAAATTAAACAACTATTGTAAGGAGGTGCATTCAACAGACCTCTTCCAGCATATTAGCCTTCTAAGGAAACATATTCTTAGTCAAGTTGGCAGTAACGGTAGCAACAATAATCACAACCATAGTCATTATAGTATTAATCCAAAGGAAATCAATCTAGAATGACTCCTTAACCAAGCAGAAAACAATAACTATTTCTTCATTCTAAATCTTTCAAGCAAATAACCGACGAGAGACAACCGGATATCTAAGCCACTTCAACTTAGAAATTGTAAATCCTCTCAATTATCCACGCCCATGATAATCTGGAAAAAATAAATAACACAATTGGTGACTTTGAAGACACTCTTTCTCCAGTTGACTGGAAACAGCGAGGTTTTTCATAAGGAAGAATTGGAGACCGGTAGAGCAAAACACCTATGCATTAGAATTTTAGCAAGAGCAGAAAACTTTTGAAAGGCTTTTCAGGGAAAATTGGATTTGACACCCCTTGAAAGGTAAGAAAGTGAAAATAAAAACAGTGAAAAACAAGAAGAAGTTTGAGCCATTGTTGCTGTTGAATATCCTTCTGGAAAAATATTCTACAATTAATTTAATTTAACACAAAATACCAGAAATCTAGCATATTTTAGTGTGATTATTTTGTCTGATTTCCTCTTTTTTTTCTATGCTTTTTTGTTTTACAAATATTTTTAGATTAATCTCATTAATTCGTATTCTATTATTTCTCTCATTTTTTCTTCTTCTTTTTGTTTAGTTCAGTTTGAAGTGCATTGATTTCAGCTTGAATTTACTTATTCTTCTCTGTTTTCTCCTAGATCTAAGCTACATTCTTATTTGCGAATGACTAAAATGAACTGATATCTTCTGAATTTGTTTTGATTTAACTTTCCAATTATTTCAGCTCCTCTTCGAGCTTTGCAAACAGATTCTAATTCTTACTCAGTCTATCCTTCTAAGCATGAATTTCATGCTTAAGATCTTCTATTTCCTTGGTTTTTTCAGCTTCTTGTTTCTTTCCTTCGATTTATTGCATGATCCTACTGATTTCTGCATCTTGCTCTGTTTTAGCAGTACTCAGACTCGCTACTAAGCTTTCTAATTATTCAATTTCCTTCTATTTTTGGGTTAATTCTTCACCCATTTGCTATTTCTTTTCTTCTATCTATTTAGCACTTTCTTCTCTTTTCAGACGAATGCTGCTGATTTATATCTCTATTTACGCAATTTCTGATTTAATTTCTGCATTTTCATTTGATAATTTCAGTAATTCATTTTCTCTTCTTTCCTTAATATCACTTTCTTGTTTGGTTAATTATTCAAGTTCTTCTTCAAGTTCTTTCTCAGTTTGCTCTTCACTATGGTATTTATCTTTAAGAGTCTTGATTTAGCTAGCTAATCCATCATCAGAGTCAATTTACTTCTGTTTTTATCAAACCATACAAATATTAAATTTATTTCATATTTTCTTTTGATATTTATTCCCAAAAACTAAACTTAACTATCATATCTTTCTATGTTTATTTACTCAATAATACCTTAAAGTTTTCGTATTGTTTGACTACTTCTTTTTGTTAAAGAATAACTTGCCTCAATTATTCAGATGAATCATCAGCATTTTGTAATAGTTTATTGTCTTCTTCCATAATTTCTTTTTTCAATGTTTCAATCTCTGCAATGATATTCTAAATCAAACTCTCTTGTTTCCTTTACTCTTCTTCGTTAGTCTTCTCAAACTTCAATAACTCCTTTTCCTCTTCAGCTAGTTCTCCCTTGAATTTCATTTACCTTAAAAAAAGTTTTGCTTATTAAAAATCAATTTCAAAGAGAATTGCACATTTTTCTAATTTCTTTTTTACTATTTTTCTTTCTCTTGTTAATATTTTAATAGATCCTTAGTAAGCTATTGAGTTTTCAGTTTATTCGAAGAGATTCTTCCTTCAATCTACTCAGCTTATGCTTTTTAATCCCTTTCTTCCCCTTGAATTTTCTATTCAAACTCAATATCGAAATTCAAGTCTTCCAGCTAAGATTTCAAGATTTAATTTTTATCTTTTTCTGTCTTGATTTTTAAACCCAATAGCTGCAGTTCCTTTTCGTTGCTTATCTCAAGCAATCTGATGTTTTCTTTGAGCTCGGCTATTTCGATCTTGTATTATTGCTCCAGTTACTCACATTAGCGCATTTCCTTTGAGCTCTTGCTGTATACCTACAATCAAATGAACTCTCCCTTAAAAAAGGATAATAAATTATCAAATTACATCTCTGATGCGGTTAAGTTGTTGTTCTAAGATACTATTTTCTTATTTGAGAGTCTAAATACTAACTCGCTGTTTTTCTCGCTCAAGAAGACAATTTGATCGAAGTTGTTTAACTTCTTATTCTTCTTTTGTAGTCTTCACTTTGATAACTTCCAACTGCTGCTACTTAAGGAGTTTCTTTTCTTCTAGCTCCATGATCATTTATTTTAACAATGCCTTTTCTTCGTTGAGTCTCTCTGGATCAGACATCTTGGATTGTCTCTGTTTGATTTGTAGTTTTTCGTTTTATAATTAAGCATAAGCAAGTTCGTTCTCTTGATCAATCAGAGTCTGTTTAGTTTAGGAATTTTTTTTTGAAGTTGAGATAATATTTTTGCTTTGCATGGCTTGGATTGGTTATGGCTGTGCTTTAGTTGATTCTTATGAGATAATTGTTTTGATGTTAGTTTATTTCCTAGTGTTTACTTATTTTTGTAAAGAACCTTGCTGCTTTTGCTCCTTGCGATCAGACAATTGATCGACTTATTGTTTTTACTCGGACAATGATGGAGATAAATGTGGATTACTTCTTTTTTAAGTGTCTTTTGGTGTGCTGAGAAGTTATTTTGAAGGGGATTTAAGAGAGCTGTCTTATTTTGCATATTTTGAGGAGTATGTAGAAGCAGATTCTGCTTTACTTCCATTTATTTTTGAGGTTACTACTGCCTTTTTGCTTGAACTCATGATTTTTTTGGGAGGTTTGAGTGATTATTCAGTTAAAGAACCTGTCTCAAAAGCCTTTTTTGTTTTTTGATATAATCTATCAGATGAAATGGGTTTAATTTCCAAGGATCTAATCTGAAAATTAGTTAGGAGATAAATGAAGAAAATTCATAAAAAGACAACAAATTAATTGTTTTTTTTAAAATAAACAAAAACTAAAGGAGCATCAGTATTAAAAGTCAACTTTACATTAAATCCATTTTCTCTAAATTTTCTTGTTAAATAAAAGGGTTTTTTAGATAATACTTACATTTTATAAATGATACTTTCCAAGATATTTGTAGATTCTTCTAAGGAACTATTCATTGTAGTGCCCTTAAAATAATAAAAAATAATTCATTGAGAGCCAATTTAATTGCACATCAATATGTAGAATGCAAGAACAATTTTAAAAGATATTTAATTTTTACCAACTAATCTTATTTTCTTTCAAAGTTGAGCTTATTGATAGATTTTTTAGCAGGATAAAGTTCTTTTTTTTTGGTGGATTTAGAATGAATTGTATGATATTTAACATGAAAAGGCTAACTAAATGAAAAAAGATTTCTTGTTTGCTCTGTTTTTTTAGGAAGAAAGGCCAAAGAAAGGGACCATCAGAATAGAAGAAAAGGACGATTTTAATCTGGGAGGAAGCGATAAATTAAGAAGAGATAAATATTGAAAAGAAAAGAAACAAGAATCAAATCTCACAAGAACTTCATATCAACTAGAAATGCCTCCTAAAGTCGACCCCAACGAAGTCAGATTCAGTATGCAATTCTTCTTTTATTTCTATTTCATTCACTCATTTCCAAGCGCTAGCAAGGCAACATTAAGATAGATAATAATTTCTATTTTGGAAAACTCTCTGAAGATATTACACCCCCTGATTTGTTGTGGGTTTTACTATTAAATCAAGAGATTTTATAAAATGGGAAAAGAGATATGTTTAAAGCAAGAATGATGTGAGTTTAAGATTCAAGATAGGATATCGGAACTGTATTATTGAAACTATCATTGGAGAAATGGAGTTAATATTTCTTGGAAACTCATATTTTTTATAAAATAGAATACTAAACCTTTTTTATTATCATTATTGTTAAAACTAACCTTTTTTTCTTATTTAAATTCAGTTGACATTAAGGTTTTCGGTGGTGAAGCTGGTCCAGCTGCTACCCTTGCTCCCAAGCTCGGTCCTCTTGGTCTGGTAAAATAATCGCTGCTTTAAATAAATCTAAGAATTTGAATTCTAACAAAACAATTTTAAACATAAAAATACAGAATGCCAAGAAGGTTGGTGAAGATATCATCAAGGCTTGCGCTGCCCACAAGGGTATTAGAGTTGTCGTCCAACTCAAGTGCTAAAACAGAGCTGCTGATGTTACCATCCTCAACACCTCCTCTGCTCTCCTCATCAAGGAGCTCGGCAAGCACGTCAGAGACAGAAAGAAAACCAAGAATAGTAAAGAAATGAAATGCTTAAATATTCTTTTAAAAATGGTTTATGTCTTGCTTAGCATGTTTTAAAGAAGAACAATAATTGATTTTATTATTTTATTTTATTAGTCAAGCACACTGGTGATCTTTCTCTTGAACAAATCAAGAAGGTTGCTAAGATCATGGAAGCTGATAACAAGTCCTTCTCCAAGACTTTCGCTGGTACCGTCAAGTGCATCCTCGGAACTGCGTAAAAATCACAAAAGAATTGATGATAAATTTAATTGACTTATTAATATTTTTTGAATTTCAAATAAAAAGTCAATCTATTGGTATCACCGTCAACAAGCAACACCCTAAGAAGGTCATCGAGTCCATCAACAAGGGAGAAATCAAGCTTTGAAATCTGCAAAGAACTTTCGAAATTGTTAAGGATTGTTTTGTTTCATGAAATGTGTACATATGAGCTAGTTGCGTTTCTATTTAAATTCATCAAGCCAAATCATTCAAAATATCTTAAAATGCTTCAAATTAGGGGAATATTAGTATTGTTATCTTAAAAGAAGCCATAAATATAAAATTTTTATAGAGTTTATGAGATATTCTTAAAGAAGAATAATTTAAAAAGAACAAATTCACCTTTGTGTGATAAGTGTGTTTATCTTTGCCCTCATCAACATCAACGGAGCGTTTAGGATGAATCATGAAAGAAGGAGATATTATTATATTATTTAGAGTGAGCGAAGAATTAAAGTACTTTATGATGAGTAAAATTGTTTAGGTTAAAGAATTATTGAATTCTACACTTTTTAAGCTGCAAACTTTTTAATTTGTGGATAATTTATTTTTGAACTTAGAGTGAAATTCAACATTTTTAGCAGTTCACTGAATTTGAAAGATAATCAAAGAAAATTTAGCAATTCAATAAAACTTAAATCCTAGAGGAATAAATGTTAGCCAATATTGTCTCATTTAATCATGATAATGGAAAATACAAAATGACAAATAACTCTCAACATTTGCAATTCTCAGAAAATTAATTTTATGTTGATCCTCAAAAAGATTAATTCTTAATTCATTGATAAAAAAGATTATTTCCTCTTTTTCTTGCAAGAAAAAATCCTATTTTTATTAAAAATGTTTCTAAACAATCCATAATTTAAAACAATTAATCTTTTTCGTTAAAAATGTACATAATTTTTTAACATTAGCCATTCTTGTTTTTCTTATTGCCAAACCTCTTTTTCATGCACCTCCTGTAACAAAAGACCATCTGTTTTTCTAAATGCGTGCACCTGTAAATGTATAAAAGAAATTATTGTGTGAGGAAGGATTTGAGTATTGAGAAGATATCTATCAGCATCTAAGACGAAATTAATCCTTTTTTAAACTAAACCTAATTAACTTTTTCATAAAGAAGAAAAACAAATTTTACACAAAGAAATAATAACTAATTAAAACTCAAATATGAAGCAATTTGTACTTGCTCTTTTGTGCCTTTTCTGCCTTCTGGCAAACTCAACCTTGGCTGGTCCGTTCTCACCACCAACTGAAACTTAAACTGTTGTAGGAACATAAACTATCACTCAATATCAATTGACCTTTACTTAGAAGCTCACACACTTCAATCCAACTAATACAAATACCTGGAGCTAACGAGTTACTGTGTACGACACTAATTTCGACCCTGTGAAAGGTACTGTCATTATTTTCATCGGTGGAGAGTCTGCCTTAGCTGGGTTAACAAGCCGCTCTGGATGGGTTGTAGAACTAGCATAGTAACTCAGTGCCATTGTATTCGCTGTGGAACATAGATTCTACGGTTAATCTCAACCTTTTGGCTAGAATGATAATTCCTACTCAACGGAGAATCTTGCTTATTTAACAGCTGACTAGGGTCTTGCTGATCTTGCTAATTTCATAAATCAAGCAAAATCTACTTTTTTCTATGGAATTTCTGAGAGAAATCCATTTATCACTATCGGAGGTTCTTATCCTGGTGCTATGAGTGCATGGTTCAGATATAAGTACCCTCATTTAACAGTTGGAGCACTCGCTTCCAGTGGAGTTGTGAATTCGATTTATAATTTCTGGTAATATGACTACTAAGTTTATTTGAGCACTCAAACCATCGATCCAACTTGTCCTGTGAACATCTAGGCATTCAACACATAAATTGAGGCTACTCTTAATGCCGGAGGAGACGCTGCAACCCAAATCAAGACATAATTCAATGCTCTTGGTTTGACAACAGTAGAATTCTTGTATTATTTCGGAGATCTCTGGGCTGGTATGGTTCAATATGGAAACGGTCCTTAACTCTGCAGTTTCTTCACTACAACTGATTTCCAAACTTAATACAATCAAGTCCTTGCATATGCCCTTGCTAATTTCCCCACAACTGGTTATGCCACTTCAGATCTTTCTGTGACAACCTACAGTGAAAGTGCCAATATGAGACAATGGATGTGGTAAGTTTGCACTCAATTCGGATGGTTCTAAGTTGCTAACCCTATCTAGCCAATGAGAAGCAAAACAGTTAATCTTTCGTTCTTCTAATACCAGTGTGTTACAGCTTTCGGAGCTCAATACACTGCACCTTCTTCACTCATTACAAATGGATATTTCGGTGGAAATAAACTCGAAGCTACTAACATTGTATTCTCAAATGGATCTTAAGATGAGTGGCAATGGGCAAGTATCACAAAAGACCAAGGAAACATGAAAGCAGTAGTTAGCACATGCACTTCTTGCGGACACTGTGGGGAATTACATCTCCCAACTGCAACCGATAACGCTTCTTTAGTGAACACAAGAAACTTTATCTTTACAAACTTCAAACAATGGATATTAGCACACCAAGCAAAATGGCTTCCTTTCAACAATATAAGTAAGGAGAGCTCTTCGAAATCATCCACAGAAGGCAAGGGAAAGCTCACAAACTTCCAAAGAATTTGAGATGAATTGATTTTAGATGCTATATATGTCTTCATGTTATTGAGATATAAAAAATATGGAATAAACAAGGAAAGAAGAAGTTTCTATGCAGTCAGGATATGGCATTGCATTTACGTTACAGAAAGCATAAAAGACTAATTGAAATGGTTTGAGAAAGACAAAATGATTATAAAAGAAATATCTTAGTAAAAGAATTTCAAGTTGAACCAAGTGAGACTGGATTGAAGGATTTTCTTCAAGGAGACTAGATGGAGAATAAAATAATTAATACAACACAAGACTATTATTGTTTCAAGGTATTAAGGTCTAATTCATGTTATTGGGTGATCAATAATACCTTGGAAAATGTGTGGGGGGAGGGTTAGTTTAAAAATAAAAAAAAATCAAGAGTGGATTCTGTTTGAGTAGTTTAATTGAATTGACAAGCATTACTATTGTTAGTATGATTTCGATACTTCCAAGAAGAAGACGAAAAAGATCGATGCAATGCTGATAATTTGATACTTGGGATGTGGAAGTCAAAAAAGAAAATAAATAATTGTACAAAACAATAGTTATTTTTCAAATCTTGTATTTATGAGACCACAAACGAGCTTATTCCTTGCAGTGTTTGGCATTCTACTTCTTGCTGGAAGCACTGCTGTTTCTGCTAAGTTGACTCCTTCTGAACCATTTTCTATTCAAATTGGAAACCAAACTGTCCAATAGACTTACTATTATTTTAGTCAAATACTCGATCATTTTGATCCTTCTAACACAGCTGAATGGCAACAAAGAATCACTGTTTACAACACGCCATTCAACCCTACGAACGGTACTGTGTTTATTTACATTGGAGGAGAAGGTCCAGAAGCTGGTATGTCCAATGGAACTGGATTTGTCGTTTAGCTTGCTAATAAATTCAGTGGAATGATCATCGCAGTGGAACACAGATTCTATGGTTCATCTCAACCCTTTGGATAGAATGCTGATTCCTACAGCACAGCAAATCTAGCTTATTTAACTGTCGATCAGAGTCTGGCTGATTTAGCTTATTTCATCCAAACAATCAAAGCAGATAATTTCCTTGGAGTCTCTGAAACTAACCCCTTCATCACTATCGGTGGATCATACCCTGGCGCTATGAGTGCGTGGTTTAGGTATAAATTCCCTCATTTAACTGCTGGTTCCTTAGCTTCGAGTGCAGTCGTGAATGCGATCCTCGATTTCTAATAATATGACTATTAGATTTACACAAGCACCCTCAAAAGTGGCGAGTGGTGTCCGCAGAGAATCTAGAATTTCAACAGTATAATCGAAGAAACCATCCTAGCTGGTGGATAAGGAGCTGCTGATCTTCGAACTCTCTTCGGTGCTGAGATTCTCACAGACGATGAGTTCCTGCAATATTTCGGTGATTTCTGGGCAGGCATGGTACAATACGGCAAAAGAACAAACTTATGTGATATGTTCTCCACCGAATCATACTAAGTTTAGCTAAACAACGTGTTGGCTTATGCTAAGGTGAACTAAACCACTGAGGGGTATGACACCAAGAGCTTACAGAACACAACTTATGATTACAATTAAGCTGGAAGACAATGGACTTGGTAAGTATGCACATATTTCGGTTGGTTGCAAACTGCAAATTCTGTGTAGCCCATGAGAAGCTAAAGAATTGATTTAGATTTTTATTCTCAATAATGCTAAACTGCCTTTGGTGATGCATACACTCTCCCGGATGTGTCTGCGACTAACGCAAATCTTGGTGGAAAATACATCGACACAACTAACATCATTTTCACAAATGGTGTTGAAGATGAATGGCAATGGGCAAGTATCAGATAATCGAAAGATTAAATGGTAGCAATTATCAGTGACTGCTAAGACTGTGGACACTGTGTGGAATTGAGATTACCTTCTGTTAATGACAGTCCCTAGCTGTAGGCAACAAGACAAACTGTCACAAATTATTTCGCTCTTTGGATTGTGGAGCATTACGCATCATAGCCTACAAAGACAAATGAGAAGAAGGAAACATAATCCTTTGTTCAAGATATGTTGCAGTTCGTTCATAATGCATGATAAATTGATTCAGTGTATTGTGAATATTAGTACAAAAGTAGTAAAGATCTAGTATTAAATAAGATAATCAAATCCAATAATTTAATTAAATTATTTTCACAGAGAGAAAGAGAAAAATAGTCTAGTCACATAATATGTCCTTGCTTTTTTGTTTTCAACCTAAAATAATCAGATTAAATTAAGATTTTTGTATTTTTTGTTGGGGATATTTGCATTAAGAATGGAGCAGAAAGTAGAATCACCTGCTAACAGCAGCTCTTAAAATGAGAAAAAACCATCTGAGCGCAAAAAAAAAGAAGAAGGTATCAAAGTCAGAACCTCCAACTTCCTTGAGTACTACAAGCGCATAG
>Ga0302271_10002012_pt1 | contig 18811 bp, 12 predicted proteins | sample III_Bog_N1_1_FD_198767 | JGI IMG/M metagenome (GOLD analysis project Ga0302271, IMG submission 198767) | Peat permafrost microbial communities from Stordalen Mire near Abisko, Sweden - III_Bog_N1_1 | ecosystem: Environmental > Terrestrial > Soil > Wetlands > Peat | place: Sweden: Abisko...
TCAGATGGAGTTGGAATTGCTTAGGGGAAATTTGCGCTTGAAGATAATTATTCTTCTTGGATAATTGGGTTTTAGGCATGGAGAATCGGAAGCTTCTCTGGAGAGTTATTGATATCAGTCATTTTATGAAAAAAGAAAGTGTGAGAGCAATCGAGAGAGAAAATGCTAATAATAATAATCTCTCTCTTCGCTCTCGTTCTCTCTCGAAGTTGGGAAAAATCTTCAGATTTATTGAATGTTTGTTATTTTCTAAGAATGAAATATCTCCAAAAGTTAATAATCTTGTCTAATTCCTGTGGATTTTCTGCTCCTTCCCAACAATTTATTAACATTACAATATAATATAATCTTTTTTTAAAAGTGTAATCGCTGCATTGTTGTTGGTATTCACAGATGTCAGAAACAAAAAATTAGATCTTTCGTTGTGAAGGATTTGAGGTTTCGCTTTAAAAAATAGAAAATAAATAAAAAATATATGAAAGCAAAAAATTCAGCATGTTTTTGGGGAGGTGCAATAAAGGCATGCAAAAAAATAGCAGGAAAAGATTATCAAAAAAACAAAAGAGATTCACAGTAGCTTGCAAAGAAGGGGGAAATAGTTTATTGAAAAATTTTACTATTTTATCTAAAGAAACAATATAAAAATATTTCTAAGAAAAACATAAATATTTAAGTCTATCCCCACGTTCTCTTCTGGTATGCTCACTCTTTTACTGTGATAAGGCATCCAAGAAATATTATAGAACCTTCTTGTACTCTCTCTCTCTCTCTTTTGAACAACTAAAACACAATCAAATTAGAATTGAAAAAAAAATACTTAATTTTTGAAAATATAAAAAAAGAGAAAAGAAGCACCAGATGCCGAAGAATAATAAACCTATCTCTACACGGGGGCTCACCAGTGTGTGCATAACCTTCGCATTGCTGATAGCTCTATCAAGCAGCAGTCTTTTTTCAACGAAGCCAGATGATTTGATTTCTTTGAAACTCCGTAGACTTCAAGTTGATCCTTGGATTGTGAACAGCACTATCCCAAATGACAATTGCTACAATCCTGAGAAAATGGATGCAGATTACACACATCAATATCAAATCAGTAAGATCCCAATTGCTTTTTCTACCACAATTTCCAAGGAAACTTTTGATATCAGCATTCTTCTTAACCCATTAATTTTATTTTTTTGTTGATTCCTCGTTTAGAATCTATTAAGCAGTGCCCAGCATCATAGAGCTAAGTGAAAATCACCAGCTAGTGCATCTTTATCTCAACTGCATATTAAACAGAATTTTACTTTGACTCTTCAAAAACTCTGCCTTTTAAGATGGTCTTAGATTTACGTACACCTTGGACATGGGTAAAAAGCCCTCAATGTGCTTAATTATCTCGAAACGGATAAGATCTTTCTCGACAATGCCATTTTAGTTCTAAAAATGCACTTGAAACCAGCATTTCATATAACAGAGACTATGATTGCTCCTTAGAAAACGGATGCAAGAAAATTGATGGAAAATGTGGAGAAATCGATCTCACCTAAGAAGGACTCTCCGTTATGTAAAGCAATTCGCATAAAATGTGTTAAATGATCCAAAACTAATTTTATCTTTTTTTTCTTACAAAAATTTCTCAAAATTAGTGGATAATTCATCAGCACCAAATTCGTGCTGGCTGATAAGGACTACAGGAAAAAAGCTATCAAGGGATTCAAAGTACTGTGGGCACATGGACTCGCTGGATAGTCGTTCCTTCAAGGTGATGGTGTTCTTGGGCTAGGATAGCAACATCCAAGTGCGTATGTTGCTGAGTAAAAACTTGAAGACAATGAAGAAGAAAACTCCCGTGATGAAGATGAAGATGATGATGACAAGAAAACAGAAATCTTTGAATAAGGTAATGCAGAAAAAATGAGCCCTAAAAGATTATTATCTCGTTTATTTGTTTTTTGCTTGAATAACTCATAAAGGTACTGATTTATGGAGCTCTATCGAACGAGTGTACAAGAAGATTAACCCTCGTGTGTTTGGTTTGTATCTCGCTGAGGATGACTCTTATGAGCCACAAGTAATCAGACAAATATAACTAATTTTAATAAACCTTTTTCACTTCAGTATCTAATTTTTTCTTAATCTTTTTCTTTGTTCAGTTACTTATCGGTGAGAGTGCTGTCAACTACACTTCGTTAATGCATTCTCCTGAGAAAATGCCTCTCCGCTGGGTAGATCTCCCAACTGTTGACTACACCAGTGAAGAGGAGCTGCAAAAAGATTATTTCCTCTGGCAGTTACCTGTCTAAATGATGACCATCCATTCCGGACATTTAAAGAGAAAAGTCACAAGTGATAAGAAGGGTAAAAAAGATGAAGAAGAAGAGGAAATCTATGGGTACAAAGATAGAACTGAGATCCTTCTAGAGAAGGAAACTCATGCTACACTGTCACTCTAGACATCTGCGATAATATTACCTGAACCCATGATGAACAAAGTGCTACTTTTATTGCAGGATTTGTATCAGGCTAAGTGCTTTTTATCGAAGCTCTTTATTAGATACGTCCAATGTGCTGACTTAGATAAGAAACTCAGTGTATCGGAGTTAGCTATCACCATCAGATTAGGGTATTCTAGGGTAAATAGAAAGAGGGTGGTTTTAGCTAATCCAAAAGACTTAATTCATTAGTTTTTTGAGATAAAATATTATGGATTTTTCAATAAATAAGAGGGGTTTTCGTCTTAGAGTGGCTCAAACTGCAATTTTTTAAACAAAAATTATAATCATTTTTAGAAATAATATTTTTTAATTGTTCTTTATGTTTCTAGGATGATGATGTGCTGCTAAATGTTGACCCATAGAGTCTCTTGCTGGGATGCAAAAAATCTAATGGCAAATATAATTGCTATCTGAATCTGTAGCTGAGCGTTGATGATCACATTATCTTTGGGGATGCTGCTTTTAGGCACAGTTACATGGTTTTTGATACAGAGGGGAGAAGAGTGGGATTCGCTCCAGCTAAATCTAAATTTAACGAGAATAGCCTTTGGAGTGAACTTAAAATAATATTAGAGGATGTCGAAGACGTAATAAGAGGAGATATTGTGTTTTTGTTTAGATTCTTCTTGATTCTGATATTCCTATCAGCAGTTCTGTTTGTATTCGTGAACTGGAAGAAAATATTTGCTGTTGTTAAACGTAAATTTCGTTACTCGACTATTGTGGATCCCGCTGAGATTGCAAATCTCGATCTCGACAAATCTGATATGGTAATTAGACATGCCAGTGATGACTAAGATGTGGCAGATCAAATACAAGAACTTGAGTAAAATGAGAGATTCGATGCATTATGAAAAACATGTGCTCTTTACTTTTGTTCTCAGTTCAAAATATTGTATCTTGTTTTGTTGTTTTTCAATATGGATACAACTTGATTTAATAGTATTATTTAGAGAAATTGAAGTTGAAAAGATGTTTATTTTTAACACAATTACTAAAATGATCATTCTTTTTTGGAAAAAATTATCTCGGAAAATAGTAATTTGTTTTTACAGTAAAACAAAAATGTAATAACAGAACACAGATTTTTTGCAACTCTAACACTTTTGTTGTTGTTTAAGTTATTATTTAAAAGTTTTTCTTTTTCAACTTCATTTCATTATCTGGGAATAGGTCCCATTCCGCATTAAGGAAATGGAGCTTCTTATTTTCCTTTAAGCTTGAAAAGTTCTTCGTCTCGGACTTTAATTTCCTTCTCAACCTTGTCATTCTATTCCTTTAGACCTTTTATCTAGTGATGTTAAAAAATGTTAGCAAAAAAGAAATAATATTTACATTTTATTTACCTCTTTGCACATAAAATCGTATTCTTTGAAGAAATCTTTTTTATTTAACTAATCTGCTAACTTTTAATTAGAAGCTAATAGTATGTTGACCTGTTTATTATTATATAAGAAAAAAAAATCAAAAAAGAAGAAATAAAAAGGGAATATGTACCTCTGATTGAAGCATTTTTTCTGTGTCTTCCAGATTTTAAATTTATTAGTCCAACTATTCTTTTGTTTCCAAGTAATATTCTTGTTGAGTTTTCTTATTTTCTAATTCAGTAAACTACCCTCTGAGCTTATTTTATTCATCTTTTAATGAGTCCAATTTTTTTTAAAGCTCTTAATTTTGCAACGAAAGTAAAGGGCCTGAGGCACTTATGGTCATGCTTTCTTGCTATGTACTATTTTACTTGAGTTCTGTTGATTGTTGTCTGAGTTCTTCTCCCCTTTATTATGAAAATGAGATGACTTTTTATAAAGCATAACAAATAATTACCTTCGTTTTTCTTCTTCAACTTTGGCTTTGAAATCGTAAATTTCATCAATTAGATCACTAAATCTTTGTTGATTCTGTTTTAAAATTCTTTGGATTAACGAATGTTATCATTTTAACTACGTTTTTACCTTTGAATTAAAAGTTTTTAGGTCTGCTAAATGTTTATTTGACTCAAAAGCAATAAAAGCATCAAGAAGGCTCTCCAACTATTTGTACTGTCTATTGAGTTTTTCATTTTCGCATTGCAATCCAGAATCAATCTCTTCAATTCTCTTTTCTGGAGAAATTACTCTAGAGTTTCCTAATGTATTTTAAGTTGTATTCTGAGTATAATTAGTACTTCCACTGGCCTGCAGAAACCCTGGATTATTGATTTACGATCCATTTCCCTAAGATCCTGAAAATTAAAACTATTGTTGTTATGGTATCTGCTATGTGATGCCTTGTTGAAAGGGAGCTCTTTGAGGAATTGTCTGCTTAGACTCAAATGGAACCTGCTACTTTGCTGAAACAAATGAAGCTGGTATACTACCATGTAACCCTTATTGTTGAAGTTGCTGAGAGGGTAACTACTAATAAGCCTGTTAAGGAACATAATTGGCCTATTATGACTGAATTTGAAAATTCCGCTGATACATTGAATACAATTGTACTAAGAGGGTCTTTCTACTTGTGGATTAATAAACCAATTAATTTTTTCAACGTGCTTCAAAAATTATTTTTCAAAATATGACAAAAAGTGATTAGAGTCAAAGCAGGATAATTCAAATACGCCAATATTCATCTAAAAGTTTAAACCCTTCTAAAATTTGTTCTGAAAATTTCCTTTCCAGCGAACTCTGCTCTCGATTCTTTCCTTGATCATCTTAACTGAAGGACCATATTTTAAATAAATAGATGAAGTGTTGAATCTAAAATAAGTAGCAATATCATTTGTTGAACAAGTACTTGATTCTCACAATTCCCAAAAAGCGTTTTAATATGGGCAATGACTTGTGGGGGACAAGAAAAACAGAATAATTTGTTCCTTATCTGATCTGTTTGCTTTTTTTTGGGGAATTCGCATATTGGAGATTAAGTAGATGGTTTATGTAAACTAACATAATAAATAAATAATTAAGATTTGTGCTAATTGAGAAGAAAGATATTTTTGACAGCAAAGTAGGACAACATCTAAGGATATGGAAATTTAGTAGGGTAAGACAGATGAAAAACCAAAAGGCAACAGTCGTGAAAATACAAAAGCTTAATAATCAGTGCATATGTATTTGAATTCTCATTTTCCATGCAACAATGTTCAGCTCTTTGAATCTGAAAAACAAGAATTAACTAAACAGTTAGAAGATGAGATCACTCAAATCTTTGAAAAGCGAGATATTGTATCACTAGTTTAGAGTGTAGGAAAGAAAAGATCTAAGCTTCAGCTTCTGTATGGTATTACTACTCCAGTAAAGCAAAAACTCTCTGAAATGGCATTACATCTTTCAATTGAAGAGCAGTACATGAAATTAGATTAGAGATTATTAGCTTTCTCTTTCAATACAACTTCTACCTTAGAATGGAAACCTCTATGGAATGTCGTATTGAATTATTTTAACAATGATCCAGCAAATACTAGTCTACAAGAGATCTTACTTCCAGAACAGTTGAGCTTTCTGTGGGCATTAAGAAGAATTCGAAATCGTTTTGATGATTCCTCAATAGCTGAGGTCTATGAGCTCTATAAAAAAATGGTAATGACTTTAAATGTATTTACAAAACTAATAATATTTATCTTTATTTAAATCTAGCGAATGTCTGGATGTCAAATGCTTTCGCTCATTTTGTTAAGGTATTTCTTAAAGATATCTTCAAAAACTCCAAAAGAATATTACTCGCAAATATTTCAAGAACTTGCGGTTTAGCTAAATTACGATTAGCCAATCAACAATAAAATGACTATTATTACAATAATTTCTTCTCTCGCAACGTAAAACTTTATTTTTTTATTTGCAGAATAACAATGAGGACAGAGTACCTATCTATCTATCTATCTATCTATTTACAAAAATAAACATTCTTATTAATGAATTCGTTTTTTTATTTTTCAAAGGGCTCATCCAGAACTTGAATGGGAAGATATGTATGAGCAGATTTTCACTTACTTTTCGAGGTTCTATCTTCAGAGAGTCCCTCTTGGTTTTTCATTCTCTTAGCCACAGTAAAAATCAGCTTACTTATCTCTCCCAAATCCTCTTCAACTCATTCAGAGGTTTCTTATAAATATCATTGTCCCTGCAACTGAAGAGAAAAAACACGAAAAAATTTGGAAGAATATTTCAAGATTTTTTTATCTCTTTAGGCAGTATTTGCATCCAAACTACGAAAACACTCAAACCATTAAGTTCCTCCTTTAATAGTTCTAACAGTTCGTTTCAAAATATATTCTCTCCCATGCCAACCAATAAAAGACTATCACTTAACTAGAAAAAGCTAAGGTAAAGCTAAGCTTAATAATAAAAGATATCACAGCAGAAGAACAAACTTCAGGGCTTACTGCTTTAGCATAAGAAAACACTGATGAGTTATCTGATCAGAATGTTGATACTGAGCTTCTGAAAGAAGAAGAAAACAACCTTAATATGGATAAAGGTATGGATGGAATAAAATAGCATTCAGGTGATTAAGATCAAAATGGAGAAGCAAATCTTCAAAACTAGCAACAGAAAGCAAAGGATGACGAAGAAGATGAAGATGATGACGAAGACGAAGAAGAATAAGATTATGATGACGAGTTTGAGAAATAATTCTAAACAAAAACACCTATTGAGCAACAAGAAATCATAGACAGATTATAGAAGAAATTAGAATCTATCTCCATAAAACTTGAGTAATTCAACGAATGTTCATTATTTGATGATATAATTCATTTGTTTTAAAGGTTAACGAAAAGGTTTGCTTTAGATAAAGCGTGTCACTAATAATTTGAGGATATTGTAGAATAAATTCTTGTGAACATCATCTACTTAAATGATCCTTCAAATCTTCTAACACAAATCTGTAAAGATCTCTGCTACTTCAATCCCGAAAAATTTATCCCACTCATTCTTGAGATTCTCTTTGAAGCGTTCGAGAAACCAGATATAAATTTCTACACCACAATCAACATTCTAACTTCAATTCTCTTACCGATGGTTGACAGAAATAATTACAAAAAAGGATTGTACTAAATCCCAGCTCTCATGAGAAAAGTCATTGAAATATTCAATTCAGGAAATTTTACACTCAGCCTAAAAATGTGGAGGTAAATACAAGTGTCCTTTATTCTTTCTTGAGCAATTTGTATTATTTTTTAGGTTTTTCGATTAACTATTTTAAATTGTTCCGATTTACGACGTTGATGATCTGCTTCAAACCTATTTAACGAAAAATCCAACCAAAGATTCCTCTGATTTTTATACAGAACTCAACAAAGTAAAATATTAAAATTAATACTCTGATTCTGACAATCCTCTATATTAAGGAAGAAGAAATTGATATGAGAAGCTTCTACGAGCAGTTAAGTGCAGCTACATTATCTGTTTTCTAAAAATTTTTAAGTATCTTTGAGCACATTGACATGCCTCGTTCAAAAAATACAAGGGGTTTTAGAGCAGCTGTTTTATCAGTTCTGAATTATTTCACATCTATTGCTTTCTCATCATCAAAAAGTCTCTTTGCATAGGTTAATATTTTATTTAAATTTTATTAATTAATAATTATTTCTTTTTTAGCTTTGGGATCATGCGTTCTAATGCATAACGGATAGACAATAAAACAATGCTTCAAAAGTATACAGCTATCTGATCCATGCTTTTGCTTTAAGAGATCCTTAATTAGTTCTCTCGAAGATGATCCCTTATTTAAGCTAATAAATATTAACTCCAAGAGATGCATCTGAATTAGAAGATCTAAAGAAGTAGCCCCTTTACTATCTAATTGAAGCCTAACAAAATAAAGATGAAATCCAAAAATACAAAATTGAGTGTATTAATACCAACTCTCTTTTTTGGTACCTGAATCTGCTAGAGGACTCGATCTTTTTTGGGAGAGATCAACTTCTTTCGTTTAAAACCGAAATAGAGACTATTATTTTCTAATGTCTAGTTCACTTAGAAACAGAACTTTGCAAAAAGGCTTGCCAACTTCTATAAAAGCTAATTCATTCTCTCATTACTTTCTATCCTTCTGGTAATTTTAATACGATTTTATTTGTTCTAATATTACGTTTATTAGAAATGTATATCTGGAGCGAAAATGAAATCAAAGATGATCCAAACTTTAAAGAGATGTATCATCGCTACATTGGATAAAACCCAAATAAAAAGTTTAGTATGAAATGGCATGAACCTACTTCTCAAGAAACAGATTATTCGAAAGAGTTGTTCTTTAAAATATACAATCCGATTCTTGCTCATTATCAAAAGTCTCACTTCAACGATCTCCCTACCATTGACTACTTTAAGCAATTTGAAGAAACTATTGATTCAGCTCTTGATGCTCCTGATGATTCTTCGAGAGGAGTCAAAATGGAGCACTAAAGGTAACTAAATAAGTAATTTTTAATAAAGATTGAATAGTTTTATTTCATTTTGTATAGATCAATAATGGTGCTGTTCCATCTTTACAGTTCTATTGCAACAAGATTAAAATAAGGAATCTCAGAAAAAGATCAGATTTATCATAATTTCTGTAAACATTTCTGCCTTAACGAGTACAGCAATGTGAACAAAGAAATGATAGAATTTTGTGGCAATCTCTTAAAGTGCTTATTTAAGTAGAATCTTTTCTATGATAGCAATATTGCATAAGTTTATCTCTCGCTTATCCTCTTCATCCTTGGTAATGATGATTAGACAAATTACATGAACGGCATTAAAAGTAAGCTTAAGGATATCAAAACGTTCAATGCCAATCCTTACAGATCATACTAAGCCTACCCAAGATTTGTTGAAGTCACTTCTGTCACAACTTAGTTTAATACAAAAATTATCTTATATGGGTTTGATACTAAGCTTGATGATGCTCACTAAAATCTTCTTTTTCCTCTCCTTTTCCTCATAATGCATCCAACCAAAAAGGTAAGTTTTAAGATAATTCTTTTTTAAGATGAGATATTTATTTAGAAAATGTGATTGTTTATTTAGATTAGTGATAAAAGCATTAACATTCTGATGCTGTTAGCTGAAATGCTTGAAACAGAAGCGCCTTACAATAATATTATTCTAGCATACTGCTCCTTTTTGAAATCAAAACTCAGCAAAGATAGTTCCAACTTTCTTCCTAAAAAAATAGAATAATTTAAAGAAAAGGACTCAAAGAACGTTCCAATGTTAAGTACCTACCTTTAAAGAATAATGTCTTCTCTTAATATTCTTAATCTCGCTATTAACAAGTTTTCATCTAATAACTCTTTCCTCGTGGATACGCTACTTTCAATTCTTGAATCTTATAATGCTTTCTCACAGAAGGAATCAAAAGATAAAGTTATTGAACTCCCTTTAACAAAAATTCTTCATGTGATAACCAAGTTAAAGAAGTGGTAAATTGCATTTAAAACTACATTTAAACCTCTCGGCATCTATAAAGAAAAAAGCTCCATGCTGCAATCACTCCTTACTTTGGAGAGTAAATTAATGAATTTCTATTATTTCTTTTGAAAGGTTTTATAATATTATTCTTTAATAGGTAAAAAGAGAGATTTTTAGATGGAAGATGATGGACTAAAAAATTTAGTCGAAAACACTCTTGAGTTAGTCTATAATCGTTGTCTCGTAACTCTTAATAATCCTGGAATCTTTACCAAAGAGAAAGTATTTATGCTATTATTGGCTATGAAAACAGCAGATTTTGCAAATATAAATGACTCTCGCTTTTAAAAGGTTCTTGAACATTCTTTGATATTTTCTACTCAAGACAATCTTCAATCTAGAAATATTGGAAGAGCCATTCTATTTAAGTGTATGCGCTCCATCAAGTCCCATTATAAAACTCGTATTGAGAAAATTATTACAGAAGATTCTTACATGAGCGGCTAGAATAAATCTTTGGAAGACTTCTTTAATAATTATCTGTACTTATCAAAGGATATTGAAGACGGATTTTCTACTAACCGCCATTAAGAAAACATCCTCTATTAAAAGACATCTTCGTAATCATTATTATATTAATAAATATCTTATGTTAACCTTATTTGATTTATTAGATACAAAGAGAACAAATCAAATCAGATACACGAAAAGATGCAAAATGAAGAATATTCAACTAGTTTCATTGAATACTTACTGAATGATATCACAACAAACAGTCTCACAGAATCTTCGCTGCCGAGACCTAAAAATATATTTAATAATTCAGATATGATTTTTAAATAAGAATTCCTTAAGGTAATCATTTATTCTTTTCTGATTCGTTAATAAGCTGGATATTAAATTGTTTTTAGAATTTCAAAAAGAAGAATCTTCTATCTGAGGGAAATTCCAATTTTCAGATTAAGTTAGTGAAGAAATTATTCAGCTTCGTAGGATTTAAGTTTTTTGAAGTTGCAAAAGTGCATCTCGAAAAAAACAAAGATAATAAATCTACAATCGAAGGTTCCCTTATCTTGAATACTCTCTTGTTTGGTTGCCTTCTTGGTCTTTTCTCTAAAGAAATAGATATTAGTCAAGAACAACACAATGAAATATTCAGTTATTTAACTGAAATTCTAAGGGAACGCATGTACGAGTTAAACAGAGAATAGTTTTCCTATTTTGCAAATAACTTGTAGTCTCTTTTGGAAAGTCTCTCCTTTTTTGATGCTTAGAAGATATTTAAAGTAATATTTGAATGCCCCAAGTTAAATAATCGTCTAGACCAAAAATACTATCGCCTCCTCTATGCAAAAGTTCTTTCTCTCTACAGATTTAACTTAGGAAATTAACAGATTTTACAAGAGCTTCTAATCGATATGAAAACGATAGATCCTGTCTCTATTTAATAACTCCCCATTTATTAGCTAGTTCACAATGCTATTTGGTCGTAATTACTATTCTTACTTGATATTTTATTTATTTATTATTCGCAAACAGTTATTACTAGATGACATTAGATTTGGAATTGTGTAAAAAATATGAAATACTCAAGGATTTAGAGGATCTCTTAGCACAAGGCAAGCTAAAAAAGATGGATTCGTTCTAAGCTGTTCGTTCCAACAATGAAATTAAAGAGATTTATTAATTCGTAGTGTCTCAATTGAATTCAGATGATCTAGAGGTTAAGAAAAAGTACTTTAGAATAACAATGGTGCTTTCTTAAATCTTCAAAGAAGATCATCTTTTCAAGACAGAAATATTCAACTCGATGAACAATCTTTATCCTTATCTCATTCAGTTCAAGGTATCAAAAATTGTTTCTTTGAATTAACACCTTCAGTGAATAAAAGATATTAATTAAATAAAAAATAATCAATTTCTTCATTTCAATTCAATATCTTATCATAATTCATTCAAATAAAGGAAGAAGATATTGTGGATTAGTAATTAATCTTAGAATTCTGGTCAAATCTAGTGTTTATGAGTGTACCCCTTTTCAATAAGGAAACAGTCATTGAAATTCTCCAGCTTTGCAATTCTAACTTTAAAAATACTAACTGGCGTATTCGCTAAAGAGCTCTTCTCTTGAATTAGGTATTCTTTTATTATTATCTTTGAACAAACAATAACACTTGTTTTTTTGAATTGAAATCTAGTGCTTGGCGTTCTTAAATCTCTATCGAATTGGAGATTTTAATTACATTGACCCGCTTCTTGAGATGATGAATGACGATTAGAAGTAAAACAAATCAATCGCTCAAAAGGTTCTTTCCTCAATGATAAAAACTCTTCCTCCTGAACAAGTTGGAGGATTTGTTGAGAGAATGTAAAAAATGGCTATCAATGAGGATAAAAACTAGAAGATTATTGGTGTTTATTGCTTAATGAGTGTATTGCTCTCTTATCCTCATGATATTAAAGAATGGACAGAAAATGCTATAAGAACGATCTTAAAAAATAAAAAGATAACTCCTGATACAATCACTCTCCTCAAAGAGTTCGGTGCAGCTTTCCTTAGAAACGCCTATCATAATAAAATGGAGAGTAAACTTAAGATTCCTGAGGATCTTTTAATGCGCCTTGAAGAAATATCTAGACCTCATAACTATTTTGCTTGAATGTCTATTAATTGCAGATAACAACAACAATATATAATACTATTTGATATTTTTTGTTAAAAGATGTAATCCTTCCTTCGAATAGATTTAACAAATCTAATAATTATTTAGTTTTTATTGATTAATTCAAATAGTTTCCATTCCTTTTTTTTAGAAGAAATAATTTCAATAAATTCTTTAGATTTTTTTACCTCAATAGCTCCTAAGATTTCTTAAAGAAAAGGCTTTCGAATTTAAAAATAAGAAATAAAACAGAATAAAGAATTAGGTTGTACTTTGATAAAAAATGACTGAACTAGGTGAATTCATCACTGGACCAGATGGAAGGCCACGCTTTGCTGATTCAAATGATAATTCTTATAACTAAGTAACAATTCTTATTTGAATTTACATTACCTTAAGAAATTGACTTCAAATACGTTAAAAGTCAACATTTCTTTTGAGATTTAAGACTCCATGCTTTTGCTCATGAATAAGATTTTATAAATATGTATTTCTATGAACCAAGCAATTAGGTTAGCCAAACGATAATCTGAAAAACCAAAGAGATCACGTAGGCTCACATATTTTTGAAGGATTAAAGCCAGAAGATGTCGAATTTATGGAGATGGACTAATCCTAAGATGAAATAAGCGTCTAAGAGCAACATAAAAAAGGATTGCTTAATTCTTATGCAATAGGTTTTGATCGAAAACTATTGCAGTTGTAGAATCAATAATAACAGTAAACTAGCAAGATTGCTCCATTGTATGCAGAATCAGGCTAATATGGATAGCAAATGAATGGAACGCAAATTCGTTATGCAAATATCAGCAGTTTAAGATCGAATATTAATTAGATAGGAGATTTTTCTAAAATCAATACACTTGACGATAAAGCAAAAATATATGAGCTGCAAAAAGGGTTAAGGCAGTATGAAAAAAGAGGTCCTGAAGTTTAATTTAAGCTTGATGAAGGAAGACCAATTAAATTCTTTGAATAGAATCATTCAATGGAGTATCAACTCTCAGAAGAAGCTATTGAGGTACAAATAAATATTATTAATCTAGAAATTTGATCGAAACAAATAACTATTATTTAATTTAGGAAATATCTAAATGTGTTGGACATATTGCTTTTGTATCTATCACTGGGTTAAAAGGCTCTGGAAAAACTTTCTTGATGAACTAAATCGTTGAGGCATCCAATCATCCAAGCTATTAGAAAGTAATCCATGCAAGTTATTGAAAAATTAGTTAAAAAAAGTTATTTTTTAGTTGAGACAAGAAGAAGGGATTATTTTGTGGTCTTAGCCTCTGTACAATACCCTGAACAGCTCATGGATTTTCTTCATTGGTAAATTTAAACATTATTATTGTTATTATATTGACCTTTTTGCTTAGATACTTGCCTTGACTTGAGGTTACAAAATCATCTGCAGCTATCATTCATTGTATAATTGATATCAAGTGCGATATTTGTGAACACTAAAGGCGAATTAAATGATGGAACTTTAGAGGCTTTCAGCTCTCTCCTGAAAATGAGAGATGTAGTTAAAATGGAAAGCGAATAAGAAGTGAGTACTGCAATAAATTTAAATCCTTCTCTCATCTTACTGCTCAGAGATTTTAGCTTAGGAAACAAAAAAAATGAAGTTTCTCAACTGAAATACTTCGATGACTTTTTGTTTGATGAAATCACCTATCTCAAAGCAACCGAAAATTAGAAAAAAGTAACCACATATTCATTAAAAACAAAAGATCTGTAGGAAATAAATTTATTTTAATATTATTTCCTAGATACGATAGCGCATCCTGAAATACTTCAAGTCAAGACAATTGATTGCAGTGAATCCACCTGTCAATGATTAAACTTAACTTGGACATCTCGATAGTTTAGAACCTTACAACTTTGGAGAAGAATTTACAAGAGATCTCTATTTTTTGAGAAAGGCAATACTAAAATCAACACCTGTTAAGGAATATAAAGGTGTTTTCTTTAATGCTACTATGTTCTTCTCTTTCATTAATAGCTTCCTAGAAGATATTAAAGATAACAAGAAACTTGACATTCAAAAGGCATTCTCTGTTCTTCTTGATAATGAATTTATTCATGAATACAATCAATGCATTGAGCTCTACTTCCATATTCTTGGAGAGCAATTTCAAGATACTGAGTTTAAATCAATTGAAGAACTCCAGAAATCTTTGCTGACAGCAAGAGAAACTGCAACAGAAAGGTACAAAGAAATATCTGAAATTGTTTTAACTGTTTTCTTAATAAAACAGATTTTACAGCTTAAGGGCTCATGATTCACCAGAGGCTTAGGAAAAATTTGATAAGCACTACAAGTAGCTAATAGAAGTTATTTCAGAAAAAGAAAAGAGACTTATTTAGGTTAACAGTGAAGTTTCTGGAGAATTTATGGAAGAGCATGTGAGGGAATTCAGCTCAAAATTCCTTAAAAACCCAAAATCAAATTAAAAATTTTCAGTCGGTGATGTTACAGACATGGGAAAACGCTTCTAAGAATAACTCTAATTTTTCAACAGTCGCTTGCTCGGAAAAGGACCACAATACGAATTAATTGGGGAAATAGCAAAAATTATTCAAAATTCATTAATGGATTCTGTGAATAAAGAGCTATTGGAGCTTGAGGTTGATCTTAAGAATGAAGTTGAGAAGGAAAATAAGGAAATTTCTAAAATCAAAGATTAAATTACTGCTGGGGAAAAAGAGAGTAACGCGAATCTTGATAAGCTAAAATAAATAAGCAACGATATTCAAGCAGTGCACGGAAGCATTCAGACTTCTAAAAATAATAAAATCCCTCAAGTATGTTACTTTACTACTTAATTCTCTTTTTAATGCTTATTTTTTAATATTTTGAATAGCTCCAAAGAGAAAATGAAGCTTTGGTAAAGGAAAAAGACAGATTATTTGCAGAATAATAAGAAATCAAAAAGAAAGCATCTGTAAAATGCGGTTGTCTAGCAAATGATCTGAGGAAGTACGAACAGAAATCAGATATGCTTCCAGCCCAATAACAGTAGCAAGGGAGATGAAGAATGAATAACGATCAAGATGCATAATGTAACTTTAAAAGTAGCCTGCATCAAGAACAGAAAGATATTAGATTGATAATGATGGCTCAAGGTCATAGGGATGGAGGTGAAAATAAGGATTATATGTGAATTTGTGATTAGTGATGGGTATGAAGCTTTTGCAATCTTCACTTCCCATTAGCGATATTTTGATTTGCGTTGTTTTGAAACTCTGGTCTCTTTTCGTTTACTAAATCTGCTTTCTTTGCATTATTGAAAGAACTGATTGCTTTAATCGATAAAATAAAATTATTAAAAATATTAAAAACAACCTATTATTGTATTATTTACCATCATTCATTGCGTTTGAATCAAGGAGTAATCCCTTTGGAATTTTATTATCTGGACACTGTCCTTTGAGTTTTACAATTGATTCTGATTCTTACCTAGAAATAATATCAAATTGATAAATAAGTCTAAAATTTATAACCATAGAATAGTATTTACCTTAATATTTTCTGCATTTTCATCATCTTCGAAACAAATTTGATTTTATTTCTTAACACGTCTGCTGATCCTTTATTTAAGAAAAGAAAAAAATTGTTTTCACTTCTATTTACATTAAAGTCTTACTTGGAGCTTCCTTTACTGCTGGTGGTTTATCACTTTGAGCTACTGTGGTATTAGTAGCAACAACAACTGGTTCCTTAGTTTTTGCAAGACTTTCAATAGTTTTCATTTCATTTGGATCAAGGTCTCCTTCAGAGCCTTCATCTTCCTCTTCTTGACGAAGGATGACAAACAACATTTCAGAAATTTTCTCTGAAACGAAAGGAATGCTCCAAGTAAAGATGTCCATAAAGTGTGGTAATAAGTAAGGATGCTAAGTGTAGTTAAACTGTTGAATATTGAGAGTGTTGTTTTCAAACTTGATGACTGCTCCTTTATTATTGTAGACATCGCAGTAATTGGGTGCAGAAAAGATAGTAATTACAACTGGGAAATCACTGCCTCCGTTCCAACGGTGCATTTTATAACCATCTAGCTATGCTTCATGAGCTCTAATAATTGAAATCAGATTGTTGCTTTCTAAGAATCTTCTGACTGCATCGTTTCCATAAAAGTAACTGCATCCTCTAACATCATTTTATCGATAAACATGCTCACAAATACCATCTTCATTATCAACTGGATCACTCCATAGCATATCGCAAAATAATCCCTATCTCGGAGGTTCTTTAAATCTATCTAGTTTCTTGATATCCTCGATCTAGACACCAGATTAAAAAATAATTAATCATCGATTGGGTGAAATAAAAGTCCCAATTCATGGGAGTTTGGTTAATAAAAAAGCCACCTTTATTATCAATAATTACAGTTTTCAGTTCAGGTGATATTCCTCCATGGAGAGCTAAGAATTTCCCGTTTACGATGCAAGAAAGAGGCATCAGATCAAATGAATCCATGAAAATATCATAGATTTCTTAGTCATACTTATTTTTACCTTTTGAATATTTAAAATAAATTAACTCCAATGCATTTGATAGAAAGCAATCAATGGCTCATAATTCCGAAGAAAACAAAAATGTAATAAAAGGCATTATTATTTATTTTACATTCATCACGAAAGTTGAAAAAAGATGTCATCTGGCGGCATTCGTGATTCCCGCGAAGAAAGTAAACAGTCTCTGGATAATTTATCTAATAAGAAATAAATTGAGGAATTAAGACTAAAGAAAATGTTTGATTAAGTCTATTCTAAAAAATATTTTCTCTTTTTATTTGCTACTTTAATTGCATAGAGAAGGATAAGAACTTCAATTGAGAAAGAACCTCTATCAACGAAATCTCCTAAGAAAAGATACTTTGTATTATCAGGATTTCCTCCAACTTCCAAGATCTTCAATAAGTCATAGAATTGACTATTATTTAATAATTAATAAGAAAAAACCAATCAAAGAATATTGCTCTACACTCTTTCATATTGTCACTTTTTTTATTTAAAATAACTTCTTTCAAATTATTTTTATGTTAAATACCCGTGAATATCTCCTACTACAGTTAGAGGATCTTGTAATGTCAGAAGATTATTTTCATTTCCTTTAAAAAAACTTATTAGCTCAAAATTGTAATCAAGAATAAAAATAGGAACTTGCATTTTGAATAATTTTACTCATAATTTTGTTGCAATCGGCAACAAGTCGCACAAGATCTTCCTTTTCAACTCTCCCTTCCTTTGAAAGATGGTCTTTTAATAACTTCCAGTCAGGCTTAGCTTTGAAAAAATGATTAAACAATAAGATTATCTTTAAGTACTCTTTAAAAGCATTAATAAATCTCCCCCTTCAAAAGAGTATTTGAATCTCTTATGCATTCTTTTTTTAGAGGATTTGCTTATTTATGTGAAATTATGTTTATGCAATCTTTGTCTTGCGTTGTTACTATTATTCTTATTGGGCCAAATAAGTTGTCGAGCAAGTGGGCGATGTGGAGGTGGTCTAACAGTCTTCATATTTCTATCATTTAGAGGATCACATAGCGGTTCCATTTTCTATTAAATAAAGTAGCAATTTTCTTTTCTTAAGGCTGTTATTTCTTAATTCTGAATTTTTTATTGTTCTTTTTATTCGATTTCTTTAGTTCTGGTTTTCCTCCTTCATAGATACATTAAATTGATTCTCCTATCTTAGAATTCATTCACTTGCTATTTATTCAATTTAACATACTATTTTAGCTATTTTGTGAAAGTTTAGCTTTTAGCTCCTCTTAAAAAAAATTTTAAATTGAAAAAAATATTTCATTCTAATTTTCATTTATCTATTAATAAATTATTCTGAAATTGAAATGGAAACTTGATAAAGAAAAACATTTTGGATTATTGAATTGAAATCAAAAAAATAAGTCTGCTCTTTAAGATTTATTGATTTATTTAAAAGAATAATATTTTATGAAAAGAAGGTTGTTTTCAATAGTCTATTCTTTATCGCTGTAGTTATTTAAATGTAATTATTTTCTCGGAAAATTGTAGATGTTGCATAGATTAAAAGAAAACAGAAAAAAAATAATATAAATTATAACTTTGATAGACTAAAAAAGTGTTTGTGGAAAAAAAAGATCAAATTATATTTTAAATAACTATTGATTTATTATTTTTTTAAACAATATAAAAAAAACTAATAAATAATAATTGGGGTTGGGGTTGGGGTTGGGGTTGGGGTTGGGGTTGGGGTTGGGGTTGGGGTTGGGGTTGGGGTTGGGGTTGGGGTTGGGGT
>Ga0302271_10002013_pt1 | contig 18799 bp, 10 predicted proteins | sample III_Bog_N1_1_FD_198767 | JGI IMG/M metagenome (GOLD analysis project Ga0302271, IMG submission 198767) | Peat permafrost microbial communities from Stordalen Mire near Abisko, Sweden - III_Bog_N1_1 | ecosystem: Environmental > Terrestrial > Soil > Wetlands > Peat | place: Sweden: Abisko...
AAATTGAAGTATAAGTGCTCGATTACTTTGATTTCGCTGCTAGAAGCAAGATCAAAAGAAGACGATATTGTGCCAAGAATGATGAAGACACTGAATATTGATATTATCAGAAGAAATATCACCGATATCTACAATCAATATATTGAAATCGGCAAGAAAGAATACAATAGCGAGCTATTCAACCACTTTGATTTAGTAAAGCAGATATTTTTAGCATATTTTTTGTTAAAAATTCATATTTTTTTTCTTCTTGCTTCTTTTCGTTTAGGACCCCGATGATTCTGATAAACCTGAGCATAAGAAAAAATGCAGTTTCATTATCGAAATAGGTTTTAATCTGTTTATTCTCCTCAACACGTTCAAGGAAGTCAGCAAAGATGAAGAAGACACTTTACTGAAGCGGAAGAAAAAAAAGGAAACTGGAAAAGAAGAAAATCTTCTGAAAAACAACATCATCAGTGAATTAATTCAATTAGTCTTCAAGCTTATGGACATCCTAAGACGATTCGTGTAGGATTCTGCAAACTAAGTTGGAAACATGATGAAAACCAAAATGAAAGAAGATTGGAATGAAAAGAAAATGAAAGTCAAAAATAATCGTGATTTATTATCGGATGAAGCACTCAAATTCTTCGAGAAGCACACGATACATATTGAAGTTCTCCGTGAAAACGACAATCAACTCGAAAAAACTTACTTCTATCTGCCGTATTTCTGCTAAGATCTCGATAAAGACACGAAGATCATTTTCAACAGAAATGCGAACAGAATATCAGTCAAAGCTAAAGTTACCTCGCTCATGAACGCCTCCGAGGATTTGATCAAAAAAATGAAACACAACTACTAGCTGCATAAGTGGCTAGAGAAGATCCCGCTGTTGTTGTTTATCAAAGAGAAAATCGCTTTGTTTAGAAATCTCGCATTCTTACTTGCAATTGTTATTAATGTCATGGTACTGTTTTCATTCGAGAGAATCGCTGGTAAAGAATATTATTGTAACAAAATTACCTTTCTTGACTAATAATCTTGGTTTTTTGGGAATAAAACAGATGCTGAAGGCAATATGATATCAGCAAATCAATGTAATTCAAACTAATATTATGGTTATTTTGTTCTTGCCATAGAGAAAATTATTGTATTGAAAAATTAATTATTTGGATTTTTTCTTTTTCTGCTTCCTTAGATACAGAACAGCCAATTAGAGTCTTAGGAGTTGTGCTGATCGTCTTATCTGTTATCGTCGTGCTTTATTTCTTAGCCTTGAATGCGCCATTGTTGATCATGAAGGCGTGGGCTGGACCGGTAAAAAATATTAAAATTTAAAAAAATAGATTTTGTTGTTAAACTTTTCGTTATTGCCGTAAATCTAGAGCAAACACACGCTGTTGGAGTATCTACTGAGATTATACACAACAGTTATGAACTTGCTATCTGATTTTTATGTGCTCTACTACGTGATTTACGGAATGACAGCAGTGGTTGGAACAATCGTGAGTCCATTCTTTTTCTTCTTCCATTTGTTTGATGTGCTAGTCCGATCACCTGATCTACTGAACGTCGTGCAAGCTGTGTGGATACCTAAGAAATCGATTCTGTTCACTTATTTCTTGTTCTTAGTGCTGATGTATGTGTTCACTCTATTCGGATATTACTGGCTGAAGGATTCATATCCAGGTGATTTCTGTGAGAGCACATTTGTATGCCTGATCACAGCTATCGATAGGTCATTTAAGTTCGATGGTGGAATTGGTGGATTCATGAATTCTACGACTTAACTAGATACGAATCGATACTTCTTGATTAGATTCTTCTTTGATAATCTCTATTATATTCTACTTATGATTATCATGATCAACATTGTGTCTGGTAATTAGGCAGATAATCAACCCAGCAAAGAATTGGACATTCCCTTATCCAGAACATTTACTCATTCATCCTATTTGATTACCCTATTTTTCTAAATATTTTTTCTGCTAATTTTAGGTATTATTATTGATCAATTCGGTGAAGGCAGAGATGAATTGAGAGAATACAATGAAGATCTCTTGTACAAATGCTTCATTTGCGGGTTTTCAAATGAAGAAATTGAGAAGAATTCAGATCAAAATTAAGATTTCAAATCGCATATCAAAGTCAGCCAAAGATTCATTTTTTTTCAGAACATAATCGAATTTTACATATCTTGATTTGGAATTTCTTATCTTTTTGTTTTGATTTCTCTCTTTCTCTCCACAGGAAGATCACTATATGTGGAATTACCTCTACTACATTGCTTATCTCAAAGATAAAACGCCCACAGAATACACTGGTATCGAAAGCTATGTAGCTGATAAACTCGATAAGAAAGAAATCACTTGGTTCCCTACTAACAGGTAAGGAAAATGATCAAATTACACAAAAAATTAACAAAATTAACGCATTTTTCAATCGCATTTTTTGTTGGATAAATTAGAGCTATGTGCATGGGCAAGAACATGTCCTTGAAGCAAAATCAAGAAGTGTTTAATTCTCTTCAGGACATTGTCAAATCGGTAATAGAAATAAGCTAGAATTTGAAGCAAACAAACTCTTCAAATATTTCTGAAAAAAATTATGAATGGTTATTTTATTTTTATCATTTAATCTAATTTTAAACAGCAAAAGAAGATTCGCAATTCTCTTGAGAATGTGAATGCAACGTTGGATCAGTTCCAAATCGATTATCAAGGCGAACTCTTGAAAAATTAACTCAAAAAGGAAGAGGAACAACAGTAGCTGATAGAACAGCAGCAACAAGTTACAGATGTTAGAGTGATTTGAAAAAAGGCAAATAATAATGCTATTTCTTGGATTAATTTATGTTGAATCAACAATTACACTTGAATAATAAGAAAACATTTAAATTTAGATAATTAATCTTTCTTTTTCTTCAGTTGAGAAGACCTGCAGTTTTTTTTTTGCAGAAAAAGTGTTTAAAAAGTTGGAAATGAAACCATAAGAATTAGATTTAATATTTTGTGAGTTTATTCTTCTACTCTTTTCCTGCTTACTTCAGAGAAAAGTCTCCTTCAACGCAATTAAATTTATTAGCACAATGAATAAATGTATCATCTTATTGGTGTAAATACCTCTCTTAAAAGCATTTCATCAGGCAATCTATCCTTTTTTTGCGAATTTTATTTTGAGAGTTTAAATTTTGTCTTTTAGAAATCACATTGGATTTAATCATACAGAAAGCATCATTACTACTTTCGCTCTTTTCTACAATTCAATTTACTTGTAGAATTATCCCCTCCCGAACTAGTGAAAAAGAAAAAATTAAAAAAGTAGCAATCAATAGAATAAAAGTTAATTAAACTTAGTGTAACCTAAAGAATATTTCTTAAGCATTTTCTTTCACCTCTCTCGCCAAGAATATCTTCTATGAGTATCCGAGATTCGGTCAAGATCCTCCAAGTTAAAGCTTGCGGGACTAAAAGCTGCTCACTTCAACAATAAATCTCTAATGAATCCACCTAATACAGTGAAGGAGAGACCTGCAAGACTGGCTCAAGTTTTTTAAGTTCTTGTGTTAATTTGTTCAAAAGTCTCGTAGGAATAGGTATTCTATCTCTCCCCATAGCATTCAGCAAAAGTGGATGGCTCGGTGGTATTGTATTTCTACCAATATGTGGGCTGGCTATGTTGTATTTAAATACTGAAATGATGAAGATAGCGGATAGAAAACACTCCCAAGCAAAGAATATTGCTGAGTTTTCCTATGAAATAGCAGGAGACACTTTCGGCTCGATAACAGGATTCTCCCTTTTCATAGCATAAATAGGAGTGTGCATATCATATGTCATCTTCTTTCTTGATCTCTTCCAACAAAGTTTATGCTACGTCGTTCAATCTGATAGCTATTTATGCGAATCCCGCATTCCTTCTCTTTTGCTGTGTTTAGCAATACTTATCCCATGCTCCTTCTTTAGACATTTAGATAGCCTTCAGAAATGGAGCTTAAGTGCAAATCTACTTATTATAGGATCTCTCTTCGTGATATCCTTGCATTTCGCTTTTCATCTAGCTGATAATGGATTACCAGCGTTAACCTCCATTAAAGCAGCAACTCTTGGAGACTCCATAGGGATTTTTATCTTCACCTTTGAAGGTGTTGGCATCTGCTTCGATGTCAGGTAAGTTATTTACTAAAAAAGGCAAACCAATTAAATAAACAAATCCATATTTTTTTCTTCTTCTGCAGGCATTCCATGCAAGAACCGAAGAGATTCCCAGCTGTGTTGAATCTCGTGGTGGTAATCTTAACAGTTTTGTACTGTTGCTTTGGATTGCTAGGGTATATTGCATTCGGCGCTCTCACAGCAGACATAATTCTGTTTAATTTCGATAAAAGTGTCATAGCGATTTTTGTTATTAAAATCCTGTATTGCATTTCGTTGCTCCTTTCAGTGCCTCTGCAGATATTCCCCTGCGTTAAACTCATTGATGATAAGATCTTGCAGTTGATGCAAGACAAAGAAGCGCAAGGACATCAATAGTTTGAAGAAGTGGTAGAACAAGAAGATTCTAGATCACACACTTATATTTCTAGGTTTAGTTAATTTGAAGAGCATTATGTGGCGGATAATTCAAAAACAAGCAACCAGATCATTGAAAGTTGGGAATATATCAAGTATTCATATGGATCTAGGATTCTTCTATTGATGATAATCTTTGGAATGGCAACTTGTATTGACAAAATGTCCGTTTTCATCAATCTCCTTGGATCTGTCTGTGGGACGTTACTTTCCTACACTATACCATTTATCATCTGCTATTTGGAAGATATCCACATGCCTCTGCATAAATCATTTATTAATTGGACTATTCTTGTCATAACATCTACCTTCGCTGGGATTGGAACATATTCTAGTCTTGTAGCACTGGTCAATAACATTAACGAAAATGTTTGAGAAAAAATGCAAATCTAAAGAAAAAAATAAAACAATCAACGACACTAAACAAATCCATATTCTTCACTCCTTACTTTTACTTTACTTTTTATAAAAATACTTGCTAAGTTAACTACTCCAGTGATTCTCCTCAAAATATGTTCTATTTGAGATTTTGTGTGTTTGTTAGTATGATAAGTTACGAAAAAAAAGCAATACTTCTGGTTTGGATAATCAAGATAAAAATTGCATCCAATCTTTCAAAAAAAAGTAAAAAAAAATCCTGAAAATTATCCGCAAAAAAAAAGGTTAAAGAAACACTTCACATAAATAATAAAATTGTTGAGAGAGCTGATCATGTCTGCAGAACCAGATAAACCAACTATTAGCAGTACTAACAACAATGGTAACCTTTTATTAATTCATTCTCTCCTTCTTTTTTTGCTGACCATCTGAATTGCTGAACGTTAAACAGCTTAAGAAATCGAACACCAGCTTTATGATGAAGAAGCGAAAAAAGCCATCCATGCAGTCTTCAAAAAATTCGACAAAGATGGAAGCGGTGATATTCAATACGATGAAATTACAGCTCTCGCTCAAGAACTTGGCATCAACATCAAGCATGAAGAAGTCTTGCAGGTACAATTGTTGCATTTCTTCAGAAAATAAAGATGAACACTTATAACTTTTCATTAATATTTTTAAGATATTTCGTGACTTGGACATAAACGGAGATAAAAAAATAAGTTTTGAAGAATTCTGGGCATGGTGGTCGAGTGGTAATCCAAATAGACTCGAGCGACTTGTGTATTTTAAGTTAAAAAGCATGCAATTGCTCAAGCGGGCGCATGTAGAATTCTCAAGAATGGGAGAGTCCCTTTAAGGAAAATTCGATGAATCCGTTGATTCCCATTATATTGCCTTGAACTATGGAACATCTAAAGGGGAATGCTCTATCAACATCGAAGCTCATTTGAAAGCAGAGAAAAATAAAGCCATTCGCGCAGAAGCATTAAGAAACAGTTAAAATATTGATCCAGAAGCAGCTTTTGGAATAGTAATACGTATGAAAGTCACACAGAATTAATAGAATATCAGCATACGGGAGATTAAGAAGACTCTAAAAAAGTTGCTAATGGATGCGAAGAGAGTATTTGGATTACTTAACGGTCCAGAAATGAGTAAACTAATAGAGCCATTTGAGTTTGATTTCTTCGAGTCTGAGAATGAAGTTGTGTTATTCGTTGATTTCAAGAAAAGTACACTTGAAAAGTTGTATAAGAATGAGGTAGTTAAGAATCTAAAGAAACCTGGTGAGAAATCAAATGCATCATTTGAAATGCATTTAGGAGTTAAAAATTCGTTAAAAAAAGCATTAGCTGATGAGAACTTAGGATTTGTTGATTGGCTGCTAGAGGGGTTTTTAGTCGAAACAAAGCTAGAAATGAACTCTGGGTTGCTTAAGAATATCAGAAGATTACTAATAGCATTTATTGCTTAGAAACAAGGGGCTGGATAGGAAGCGATTAATAAAATTACATTAGTTTCTCTCATTTCGTTACTGAGAAGCTCCAAAGTACATCTGACTTTCAAGGTAAAAAACAAAAAAATGTTCAACAGTTTTGAAAAGTTTGTTTATGTTTCAAAAGGATATGGATAATGTGAAGCAATTTCTAGAAAGCATGGGATTAGCTGAGTTGAATGAGAAATCTCCTAAGTTCCTTGATTTGCTGAAGGAAATCTTGGAAGACTGTAATTTGCATCATCTCATAGCGGAGAATAGTCCCTATCCGATTTTGAAGAATCTTCTCTTGTTTTTAGCTAAAAACATCGATGGATCGGATTTTAAAATCTACTTCTTAATAGATTTTATTGTTGCTAAAGTAAACCTAACTCTACCTGGATTAGGAGAACTCGTAGAGTAGTTAATTGTCACTAATCCAAAGAAATGATGGTCTTAAAGGGGGATATTTATTGCATAATGTGAGAGAATAATAAGCCATCAGAAAATGATTGACTTTTTGGTTTTCTAAAGTGTTATTATTTCATTTAAAATTCATATTTTTAAAAAAATCTGATAATAATTATGGGATAGCTAATTAATTAGCTCACTATGAATTGTCTTTTTGGAGGCTCTCATTTCATTAAATTGTTCTTAAACAGTTTCGTCATTTAAACACACACATACACAATCAACTATTTAACATTTTCTCCTTTTCAATCTTGTTCATTCTATTGATTAACCACCTCTTCACATTAGCATAATAAACCCCATATTTCTCACAGATCTTCCCAGAGATTTATTTTTTTGATTTATACTGTGGATCATCAAGTATCTCATCAACAATCTTGTTTTTCATTTCTTCTGAGTACTTTTTCTTGGTTTTCTAGAAAGACGAAAAGCAAAAGTTCGTTAATTAAAGAACCAAAAAAAGAAATGGTCCCATATATTACTTCTTCTTGTTGTTTGATTTATTGAATCTAGAGTGATTTAACTTCTTAGCCTTCAAGTTCTTAAAAGAAAAATGTTATGTTTAGCTAAATCAAAGATATTCAAAAGTATCTTTACGTTAAGGTATCTTATTAAGTTCTTTGATCTCTTAGGGTTTGTGAAGGTTTTCCTTTTATTTTATAAACTATTTTTCAATAAATTAGCATTCTAATGATTTTTAAAATAACATTTTCAAAAGGAAATAAGCTTACATCGTTATTTGTTGGTTCTATAATCTAACAAAAATCAAAAGAAAAATAATTATGTTAAAAATCTGTGTTTGGATATGAATTTAAGGGCAAACAATAAGCAAAAAATATTTGCTTAGTAGTTTTATTTTCTTACATTTGAATTTGGAGTTATTGCAAATAAGTTCGTCTCCTCTTGAGATTGTTACTTATTAAGAATTAAATAATGATTAGTTAGTAATAAAAAACGAAACACTAATATCATTCAATGCAGAATTTACAGTTGGGGTTTCTGAAAAGAGTGAGTCTTTCTTATTATTGAGGATCTTAGCAAAATAACAAAAATAATAAACATTGTTAGCAAATATTGTTAAAGATATTTAAATTATCTTTAAAACCTGCTAATCCTTAGGTGCATCAGCCCCTGATGAGGTTACTGAAAAGAATGAGTCTTTCCTGTCGACGATCTAAACAAAAAATTTTTAAAATCAAAATAATCTAAAATAAGAACTTTAGAATAATAAACATTATTCGCAAAATTTATTAAAACATTCAAATTACCTTCAAAACCTGCTAATCCTTAGGTGCCTCAGACCCTGATGAGGGAATTGATAAAAGAGAAATTTTCCTGTTGAGGACCTAAACAAAATTGAAAAAAACTTGAATAATCAAAATAAGAATTTTTAGAATATTAATGTAGCAATACTATGTTAGCAAAATTTGTTAATACTATTCAAATTATTTAAAAAACCTGTTAATTGTTAAGTTCTTAGAGAAGCGTTGAAGTTTGATCCTCCAAGAACCCAGCTGTTCCGCTATTCTCTTTGCTCAATTTTGGGCTGACTTTCTTTTAGTCATTATTTGAGAAAAATTCATAATATCCATCTTCAATAGCCTGCCTTTCCATTGAGAAATCGCTATATCGCCATAGAGATGGATCCATTTGATTGAGATATGTATCCTCAAGTGTAGATAACCAATCCGAATAGTTTTTCATTTTGGTGGATAATAATTTTAATGCATTTTTAGTTACCACGAATGCCTCGCTGAATTAGAGTTCAGAGTTCTTTAAGTCACTCTCATCTCTAGGCATATAATTAGCAGTAGTTTATAATTTCTACAACGATTATTCGAAGCGTTTTATGAATTCTAAAAAACTATCAGTTTATTGCTAATATATATTTGAAATATTCTAGGTTAGATCTCTTTTTTTGTTTTTCGAATCCTTAACAGAATCAACGGATTGTATCTAACTAATATGCTCCATGTGAAGAGAATAAAGACAATCCTTGCAGACAATGTCTTTCTTAGAATGGCACTGGAAGTTTAAGCATATGAAATCCATTGCGCAATTGTGGGATGGCTTGGTTGAAGTGAGCATAATGGAAAGGCAGAAGGAGGGAAACTAATTGAACGCCTAATTGTATGTTTCTTTATTTTTTCTTAAACGAAATATTTAAACTTTATTGAATACTCATCAAATGAATTAATTGACATGGGGAGGAAGTTTTTGAGATATTTGATAAAAATTTAGACATATCAGACACTTTTTTCTTATTGGTAATTACTATATTACAAATCACTATTAGAGGTTGAAAATGAATAGTGCGCATATTATTTATTATTTCATAAATAAAATTATTTTTTATTCTTTTATGATTGTAAGAAAAATATCTTCTCAATTTTTTCTGGGCAAGGTACCAACATTATTTCAACAACAACACAAAAATACACGAACAATAGAGAACTAGTTTTAGTTGAAAAATTAATTTTCAATTTATTGAAGGCCTTAAAATCCTCCTTCGAATTATTAATATTCTCTCCTTTTTACTCTCGATTTCTTCATGATTTCTTATTTAATCTAATAAACTATCTTCTTTTTTTTATCTCAAGCTCCCTACCTAAATCTGATATTATCATAATCCTCTCAAAAATTTCTTTTTCTTTTCTTGTATTACAAATAAAAACCCTTAGAAAATCAATAATAACTCGATATTGTTTCAATGAGTATTTTGCGAAAGATAAAGATTTTTTTTATTATTAAAATATCCCCCATTTCCTTTTGATTTAAGTAATGTCGTTACCCTGAGTTGACTCAAGAATGATTACATCTTGAAGAAATAAATTTTAAGAAGATAAATTATTATCAAAAATTGAATTTGCAGATATTCAAAAGATCAACTCACTGGGTGTTAGTTTGATTACTCTTATTAAGATGATAATTAAGCACATTTACTTGCTGCGATGCTTAAAGAATAAGAGCGAACATAAAGGATAAATGAAGTTTCCAATTTACCCTTGAGGAAACTTTCATCTCTTCATGAGAGACTTAGTCCTTGGGATTAGGATATCACTGCGATAGAGAATCTTGATCATAATTTCACGATCAGTAAATTTAAAAATCATAATGATTAAGATATCATCTAAAGGAAGGAATAATATGTTTAGAATCAACGCGATCATCAGCAATAACTTCACCCTTAAAGATTGCCAAGATATCCAAGGAAAAAACAGAAGGATCATTAAGAAAACATTTAAGATCACCACCGCAATAATGGATTGCTGAGAGATTTTCTATAATTCTGCGTGGTTGAAAATAGTCCAAAGAATTAAAGGAGATAAACTGATGGAGATGAGGAGTTAATTATTAAGATGAAGAAGAATAGAAGTCTAGATGAATAGACATCTAATAAATTATTAAGTTATGGAAATAGTAAGAATATTCATCGAAAAATACAATAAATTTCGAAATCGCGATCTGTAAAACCATAAAATTGTCCACAAAATAGTTTTGAGGCATACATCGAACCAAAAAGAGGTTTTAATACTGAAGGAGATGGTTAGGAAAAAAGAGAAAAGAGTAATTATGTATTACCTGCAATGCCTGGTAGAGGATATCAGCAGAATAATGAAACTAACGAAAGTTAGAATTCTTATTACAAAGATGATCGAATCTACTTAGAATAAACTACAACTGGCAACGAAACAACCATGATGACTGAAACAGATCTCAACAATGAACGCTAGGATAACTTAATCCCCTCTGCTATGGTCAATCATACTAATCTTTTTCAGACTCTACCTAACGATATTTCTGTAGACAGAGCAAAAACATCAGAAAGTAATCAACGGAATTCATCATGCCATAATCTACTTTCTATTTAAGTTAAATCGAAGCCCAAACAAAAAGAGATTGTTAACGAATTAGTAACTTGTGCTTAGACTCTTCCATTAACGATTGGAACTTAAAATGGTTCAATGTAATGTCAGCAAGATAATTAAAATAAACCTGAAAGATTGAATAATAGAATAAATAGAGCTAGTAGTTAATGTAGCAAAACATGTGAAAACGATGGAAACAGGAAGTAAACAATGAACAAGGAGAATTTAGAGAATTGGAGAAGGAAAAAAATAAATAAAACAGAAATAATGAACTCAGAAATGAGTGACAGTTCCTTTAATTTCGTAAGAAAAGCAAACGATTTAACGAAGGAATAAATCTCATCGTAATAGCCATAATTGGCTGATGATTTGTTGATAAAAGATTCCGAAACAGCTTAGATAGTGAAATTAACTCAAAATCATATCAGGATATCGAGGTTTAGGAATGTTAATGCTGGTAAAAACAATGGCAGCAACAGTAGGAACAATGGAGTGCTTAAAGAAATAATCCTGAATAACATTTCAGAGAATTCTACCTTAGAGAATAACAAACTTAAGTAAATCAATCCGATTCTTAAATTAGAGTGTTAGTAATAGCAATAGAAATAACAGCAGTTGTAGTTAAGGCACAAGAGCTAAATTGAAAAACCTTGTTTAAAATCGAAATTATAAAACTAAAAGTAATAATAATAATCATCATCATCCGAAGCAAAAACAAAGTAACTTCTTTAACTTTGTCAGACGCATTCTCTTAAAAGCAATTGCGACCATGTGCTCCGACTAACAGAGTATCCACTTGGTATTGCATAAGGATGCATTTCTGAAAAGTAATTATCAAAAATACTCATGCTGAAAAAGTAAAAACAAAAAGAAGCTCAAATTGAAAAGGAATTCTTATTGAATATTGAAGATCTTCCTGAGAGCTACCTTAGAAAGGATATCTGCTCTAAAGTGCCCATTACATTCGAACTTATAAATTATCAAGATATCGTCCCTACAAATGGTGAATCGGCAGAGAATATTAATTCTAAGATCTCCAGAAAATCATCTACATATTCAAGAGGTTCAGGTATTAAAGAATAATAGTTAAGTTAAAACTAATCAGATTCTAAAACAGCCAGATGGTAGGGTAGTAGAAGAGAAAGTAGAAATGGAACCCCAGCAAAAGTAGATATTCTCAAGGAAAAAAATAATGAAAATCACAATAATATCACCTGCACAAATGAATCTCAAGAATCAATCATGCTCAGGAAAAGACAGCGTTAACAGTAATTAGTATGTTTGTCAATGCTACTTGAGAATAATCTTCAATAGAAATAACTAAACTAAGCAGGGTAATGAAATCAGTTAAGTAATCAATAAGACTAAGGCTGAAGAAGGCAGCTAACCTATCCAAAGGATATCAATCCATCATATTTAACAAAACAAAAAATTTATTCAAATATTTTTTACCAAAAATACAATATATTTTATTAAGAATTCCTCTTTTTAGTCAATTTATTAAAAATAAACATTTACATTTTATGAATTAACAAGTGAACAAACATAAATTGTTCAGTTTTATTACTTTTTAAGACAACACTATGCCAATTAGAATAAAAATAATAATTTTCAATTTATTTTTTAAGTGCTAGGTTTTTTCTAACACAAATGATAATAAATCCATACTTTTCTGAATTAAATTCAATCAATCTATTAATTATTTTCTCCGTTTTACTTTTGTGTTATAAACGAGTATTATATTAAAGGGTTCTTTGGAAGTTATTTGATTAAAATAAATCAAAAAGTAAATTCAAAGAAGAAAGGGAAAGAGATAGATAACCTTTGTACATTTTTTGTCATCAAGGGACTAAAAGCATTCAATTTGTTGTAAGATTATCTAAAATATGTCATCAGATAAGCAAGAAATACCCAATGGGATTAATGGTGGTGAGTAGAATGCCAGTGAAGGTAGTAAATCTGGGAGAGAAATATAAGTAGAGAATAATAAAAGCAATAGTGGAGTGAAAGAAGGATAGGATGGTCACTAGCAAGAAGGATAAGGAGAGGAGCTATAAAACAAAGAGGATAATGGTCTTGGAGGTTAGGAAAATGGAACTCCCAATCATATTAATAACTAAGAATCAGAGGGTTAAACAAATAATACAGGATAAGATAAATATGGTGAGAAATAAGATAAACAAGTAATCCAAGAGCAGAAACCAGACATGGAAGGTAGTAACAAAGAAGATATTGAAATCAACTAAAAACCTCATGGAAGTCATGGTAATGGTAGAGATTTCTAGCATTATCAAGGTAGTTCTTCTGAAAGTCAATTTGATATTAAAAACAGCACAATCAATCACTACTACAACTCAGTGAAGGAGCGAAAACAAGCAGAATTAGACTCGCAATCACTCGCGAATAGAATATCCTTGCTGAAATAGGAAGAAGTGCGAACACTCAAGAAAATAGAAGAAACTAGGAAGAAAGCTATGGAAATATACTATCTAAAACTCAAAAATTAAAAGAAACAAACCACCGTAAGAAAGATTTGAAATAATAGGAAAAAACTGTTAATTAATTTGTTTGTTTTAAATAATTAGAAACAAGCTGTTATTTAAGCTGAAATCTCTAAAAAACGTGAGAAAGTTGCAGGGCAAAGAGCTTCTAGTTAAGAATGTAAGAGAACAAACAAGGAAATGTATGAAACGATGAAACTAGAGAATGTTAAGAAGTTAAAAGAGTTGAAACTAAATAATGAGAGAAAAATACAACTGAATAAGTAGTAGAATGTATATGAGGCGCATAAAAGGAATGAGAATGTTAAACTGCAAAGGGAAAATAGGCAGAATAAAATGGAAGAATTCAAGAATTGGAAGAGAGACAACATCAAAAGAGAAACAGAAGAAAAAGCGCTGTATGAAGAGAGAGTTAAGGAGCAGAAAGTGAAAGAAATGAAAAGAATGGAGATGCTCGAAATGGATATTATTTAAAGACTTTAATCTACGTAAATGATGCAGAAAAATGCATATGAAGAACTTGAAAGTGCTTTATTACTCAACACATAAGATTTCTTTGAGAAATATTTGAAGAAAGAAGGAGAAAATGAAGGAGCTGAAGCAGCAGGAGTGGGATAGCCAGTGTAGAAATAGAATACATAAGATTAAGATTATTAGTAGGGTTAAGTGCAAGCAGTAAAGGGTACTTAAGGGGAAGAAGAAGATAAATAGCAAGAAAAATAGACTTTAAATGGTAATACTGCTTAAAACGGTAGTGAATCCTAAGCTATTCGCATCCCAATAAACTCAGATGGGAAAATACCTGAAAATCAACCAAGCAAAATGGTTTAGGAAAATAAATTATCAGTATGAGAAGGAGAGAGCGAGAAAACATAAATTATTGTCATTTTTATCAAGCTAAATATTGGAAAATTAGAGCATACTGCAAGAGAAATAATAAGGAAAATGCTTTTGTTAGGATGCAAATAATCTTCACTTTAGAGTCTAAAATAAATATTAATAATTTATGTAATGCTATTTTTTATAAAGAGAAGAGAAATGCTATTTTTGATTGAATTGAAAGCCATAATTCTATTTACAACAATAACACGATAGAGCTTAGGAATTATGGGCATAAATGTTTTTCATTTATGTACAAATATCTGAAGTTAGTAAAGTTGATCAAAGTAGACACCAAGATTGTGAAAAAATATTGTCATTTTTTTGAGAAAGCTGATCAAAGTAGACACATGAATTTTTTTGAAATGATAGTACTTTTATGTCTAGCAGATGATACTTCAAAAGAGCAGTAGAAGAGAAACTCCAAATATTAAAATATGAGAAGATTATTAAAGTAAAAATATATTTTATCTTTTGTCAAGATGGATGATAATTAAGAAGTTAGGAATTGATATATTTTAGAGAGGGGGAGGAACATTCTTACAAAGAAGAAGAAGAAGAAGAAGAAGAAGACAAAAGAAGAAGTTAATTCTAAAAGCAATTACAAGTGAAAGAAAGTGTCTAATAGACAGAGGATGGTATATTTTAAGTTGAATAAGAATGAGAGAGAAATTGAAGTTTCCAAGAAAATGTGATAGAAGATCAGAAAATTAAGTTAACAATCAAAGGGAGGTTATAGTGAATTAATAAATATTAAATTCTAAAAATAAAAAAGCACAATAATAATAAATAATAACAAAAAAAATAAGGAGAAAAAACCCTAAAAAAATGATAGCCCCTTCTCAGACCAATTCTAATATCTTCCTGTAATTCTACAATCTCTCTAAAGAAGAGAAGAAGAACTAATTTGGCGAAATCACTTCAGAAATTAATTCCTCTAAAGATTAATTGGATGTCATTGAAGAGAATATAAAGCATAAGATCATCTGTCAGATTTTATATCTTAAGATTACGAGCTTCGATGCTAATAAAAACTCGGATATCTTAACTGTCATGAAAGTTCTTCAGAAAACTTCAGAAGAAGTTATCAATCTCATAATACTATTCCATAAATATGTAGCCAAAATTATGGGTTTTCTTAGAGATAAGGAATTATTCTACATTAATGAAATCATCGAGCTCGCACTTCATCCCAGTGATCTTATCAAGATGTGTCTTGATGCTGTTGAATATATCCAAGAAGAGAGTGCTAAGACAATTGCAAATGTAGCTTTGGTTGAGTGACTTTCCTTTTTGAAAGCTCTAACAGAGATATTCAAACAATTCTTATTTTCCTATTTTTAATCCCCAAACTGTCGAACAACAATTCTTTTTCCCTTTTCAATCTCCAAACTGTTGAACAGCAGTTGAGCTTTCATATTAATTAAAATTGTACGAAAACAAAATATTTGATTCTTTTTTTTCCTGTTGACTTTTTCTATGTATTTCTTAAAGATACTTACTTGTGAGAGTGGTGGATGCTATCTTTCCTTTTTAAACTAACTAATTTATAATTAAAATAAAAAAAATCGTTATTTTCTTTAATTTTGGAGGAGGGGAAGCTTTCTTTTTTGTTTGCATTAACGAAATTCATGAACTTTTTGTTTTAAATACTCTCTCCTCCAAATCTTAATTTTATTTTTTCAAAAAGCATTAACATATTTATCATAAACAAAGGATTAGGATATATTGAATGCACTATTTTTCAACTGCTGAAGAAGCAGAGGCTGATATCGCTTATGATCGAGACCTTTCAGCTCTTCTTGCAACTATTATTGACAAGGAATCAGAGGTATTATTGCATACAAAATCTTATCATTTTTAAATACAAAACAATACAATTGGTGGCTTCACAAAATACGAAATTATTGATCTTGAAGATGATCCAATATGTCATCCAAACCCTTTTCTAATACTTTTCTATTAGATCGAGATGTAACGCAGTTTGCTATGCGAGAACGACAAATTGAATTGCTCAGAAGCTTTTCGCGCTCTTGACATTCATGGTCACGGCTATTTATCTTCCCTAGATATCAAGCAATTTCTATCGTAAGAAATATTTGTCATGAAACGTCTAAGGAACTAGGCGAAATACACAAAGAAAAGAAAAAAATGTGTTAGGATTCACTTGCAAAAAACGAAAATATTATATTTTAGATGTTCTAATATTGTTGAATATCTTACAATTTCAATGATCTTTTTCTCAGCAAGAATCATGTCATGACGAGAGAGTCAGAAGTAGAGTTTCTGATTTATAACTATGCTACAAATCATCAGACAATCAGCTTTAAAGAGTTAATTCATTCAATATTTCCAGCATTCTGGCTCATTTTCCTGATATATTTTGCATTCTTTCTACCTCAATAGGTTTTTAGATATTATCCTACCTAAATAAGATGATAATCTGAAAGAATAATGCCTGGCAAGAAGAAAAATCCCCTAAGACATTCCATATTTACCTTTTTACTTAGAAGAATAAATCTCAAGGATTTTCGAAATGGAAATAGCTTATATTAGAGATACTGAAGCCTAGAAAATGGATATCATGAATAATTATGGCTGGAACTATCGAGAATCATTCAAAAGAATTGCCAACAGAGGGCAATATCATATTGACAAACTTTCGTAAAAATGATAATTCAAAAATAAACTCCAAAAATGAGAAAATAAATAAAAAACCATTTCCATTCTCTTGTTTTGATCATTCTCTTATCATTAGTTATATTCTCTTGTTTGTATTCCATTAATTTGTTTCCAAAGATTCCAAGAGTTCATGAGAAAGAATGGGTACAATTAATTAGGCTAGCAAGCATTTCAACTTCTTCTCATCCGCTTCAATAAAGATGACAATTTATTAATCACAATGGATGAATTCTCCAATGCAATATTCCCATCTGATTTTCTTGCTTCAGCTCCAAGTGCACATTCTCGTTCATAATAGCAACCAACAAGCCCATATCTCAGATACGTGAAAGGAGATTAGCATTAATTCAATGAATTCGTGACAAATTCTGCTCAAAAAGTAAAAATAAATAAAAAAAAAGCATAACAATTTTTTTTCAATGAAATCCAAAATGATTTTCAATAAAACAACAGGAAGAAGAATCAGCTAAGTTCAGACAATCAGACTATGAGTTCCGCAATGACATTGATGCTTACAACGCTTAGAAAAAAAGACAAGGCGATTTACCAACAAGAAAATTCTTGAAAACATCTGTGCAATATGAAAACGCAATGCAGATTGATATACCTCAACAATACGAGCAGATGGAACTCTAAAAGGATGAAAAACAATATCCTATTCTTAACAAATACATGACAACTAAGTTTAAAAGTCCATAAGCTGGTGCTACTGCTCTAGCTGCAAAATCAAACTAATCGACTCAACAACCATTTAGTTCTCCATCAGGATAGAAATTTTTTTCAAGTACTGCTGCAGAAGAAAATTACTAAACGACTAATCGAGGAGTATTTTCATAACAGAAATAAGCTTAGTTTGGTAGTCCTTTAACGTATTTAACCTCTCCGAACGAAAACAATCAATTATCTGCAAATGAAAATACTCGTTTTTAGTAGAATAACGCGTAACAACTGCGAGCAGCGAACTAACAAGATAACTTTAGAGAAAATCAGCTTAAAAACAGATAGCTTGTCAGCCCGTACATGCAACGACAGCAACCTTAACAATAAAATATTCAAAACTAACAAGATGAATAACCAAATGAATATAATTAACATCTACAAACTCAATGGGAAGAATCAAACCTTTAATAATATCGAATCTAACAATAGCAGTATCTTCAGTAGCTCCCTTATTATCCTTCAAAGTAGAAGAACCCTACTGTTTAAAGCAATAATAACCTGAATAACGATGCCCTCCCAACTTAAGAAGAACTGGCAAACAGTTATGTGGTGAAATCAATGCTTGGAAATAATTCCTAACATCCAGGAAGCTTGTCTATGCCAACTATGAACCCTCTTAAATAGAATTCTTCTGGAGCGGCATTATTTGGTTAAGGAACGGCTAACTTTTACAGTCAGCTTCAAAATAACAACAACATTAACAATAATAACAATAATCTTCCAAGAATGCAACCTTTTAGTTAAAATGACTATACAAAAAGCCGTTATATTAAGTGATGTTAATGGATTGCAAGAAGTTTGTAATATTGAAATGATCTAAATTGAAATAACTACTGTACAGTTTTATGCATTTTTTTATTTAATAGCAATTTAGTAACATTTTGTATCACTTCTATTAAAATTTCTTAAAATCTTCATTCTCTGAATGGGATATTGTTTTATATCACCCAAATACATTAAACATAACTTCAAGAATATTAAAATACAAATCTCTTTCAATATCTTCTAATTACTGCATTTAGTTCGGTTGTAAAATTACAGATGATATCCCTTCTGTCAATAATTCGACTTATGATTCTTGATTCTACCTCCCAGATTCATCTTCATAAGAATTGTAAATACAAGAAGAAAAAAATGATTAAGATTCGACGACCAGTCCTCTATGCATTAAGCCATCAACATCCCTCCAAATCAAGGGATTTCTCGTGAAGGAGGAACATCCTACAAGAACGACTAGCGTGGACTTTACAAGGCGTAAATCATAGG
>Ga0302271_10002014_pt1 | contig 18799 bp, 12 predicted proteins | sample III_Bog_N1_1_FD_198767 | JGI IMG/M metagenome (GOLD analysis project Ga0302271, IMG submission 198767) | Peat permafrost microbial communities from Stordalen Mire near Abisko, Sweden - III_Bog_N1_1 | ecosystem: Environmental > Terrestrial > Soil > Wetlands > Peat | place: Sweden: Abisko...
TTGATCGTGGATAAAGTTTGCGTGAGTTTTGGTGTAGAAATCCTCAAGGTTGTCCCCGGATTAGTATCCACCGAAGTTGATGCACATCTTTCCTTTGATGAACATGCCACTATTACAAGAGTAAGTCATCAAAGACAAATAAAAATACTTAATAGTTTAAATTCTCCTATGATATTTGAAGTAGCAAAAAGAAAAATATTGGAGGATTTTAATACTTTTCAACTATTTTAATGATCTATCATGAAACCGAGTCAGGAAGATAATCTAAGTTATTTTTACAATTTTTTAGGCAAAAAGATTAGTGAAACTCTATGAGGAATAAGGAATCAGCAAAGAGCGAATATTGATTAAGATAGCTGCCACTTGGGAAGGCATCAAGGCAGCAAAGGCATTAAAAAAAGAGAAAATCAACTGCAATTTAACATTACTTTTCTCATTTGCTTAAGCTGTTGCCTGTGCAGAGGCTGGGGTTTACTTGATTTCACCATTTGTTGGGAGGATTTTAGATTACAACAAAGCTAAGTTTCCTGCAGCTGATTTCTCAAATGAGAAAGATCCAGGGGTGATCAGTGTAACTAACATCTACAATTACTTCAAGAAATTCAACTACAAGACAATTGTCATGGTAAAATCAAGCAGATAAAATGGCTATTTTCATTGATGATAAATCCAATTCTTTGCTTTGTCTGATTTGATTATTTATGCTGGGTTTTAATTTGCTATTCTTCTTCTCATTAATTTCTCCTTTAGGGTGCTAGTTTCCGTAATATTGGTGAGTTAATTGAATTAGCTGGATGTGATAAGATGACTATTGCTCCATCGTTCCTTGAGGAATTGAAAAAACATGAATAACCAATTGTCCGAAAACTATCTCCAGAAGATGCTCAATCTAAAGACATTGAGAAGATTAATCTTGATGAGAAAGCATTCAGATGGATGCATAATAGTAAGGAACATTGATTTCAAAAATAAAAAAAGCTCTTTTATTTCTTAATTTTTAAGATTGAATTGAGCAATTCTTATTTTTTTATTTTGTTCTTTTTTCTAACTTAGCTGATCCAATGGCAGTTGAAAAACTCAGTGATGGAATTAATAAATTCGCTGCAGACATAACAAAATTATAGAAGATCATCGCAGGAAAATTAGCTAACAAAGAATGATGCTGGTGGTGGTTTTTTCGTTGGTGCATTTCTAGACACACTCACAACAAAAAGATTCATTTTTTGCTGGAATTACCAGAAAATAAATAATAAAAGCTGTCATTACTTCATTACTATTCAATTACGAATCTATTTTTGGTGTAAAAATTAAGACTAATGTTGTGCAAAATATATTTTTAAGTGAAAGAAGAAGGGAAGTATCAAATTGATCCTCTAAAAAAAATAAATAAATATTTTCAAAAGAAAAAAATATGTCAAAATCATATGAATACTACTCCCAAAACACATAAAAAGCAATGTATTATCTCAACAAATCAATATTTAAACAAAAGCTAATTGATGATCTCTTTTGAGATGGATAACTAGTCAACTCACATTGACTTTCATAGATGGAGATTCGGATTGGAGACATCAATATCTTGAGGGTATTCATCCTATTTAAAAAAAATAATAAGTTTAAATTACTTTTTACAAAGACAAATCATTTATTTTTTTTCAGGTTTATTTACAAACAAAAGTTAATAATTTCTAATTTTATTTAAAAAAACAATTATTTTTATCTTACAACAAGATCTTGAGACAGATTAACTTCTTCTTCCACTTCTGCAGGCTAGTTGTTTCCTTTCCCTTTCTTGTAGCTATCCTCTTCAAACCCATTGTCATCAACTTCAAACTCTTCATCGTACCTTTACAAAAATAATCTTGAATTATCATCATAATCATAGTAACAACTCCATAATCATCCTTTTTCAAAAAAAAAATATCTGATTTTATTTCTCTCTTATTCTTACATTGCATCATTAGCAATTTTTTTCTAAGCTCCTTTCATCTAAAATTACTTTTAATTTTCTTCTTTTTTCTTCTCTTCAAATTCTTCTGCATATTCATCCTCCTCTTCAACATCTTTTTCCTCTTGTTTAATCACTTAAGCATGACTGTTATTATTTTTCTACTTCTACTCAAGATGCTATTCTTTCTTTTTCTTCTACTCTTCCAATATTTTCTTTCCTTCTTCTTTGCTAATCAATCTTTCTTATTTTTTCTTGTATGATTACTATATTTTCAAAGCTGCAGCCGATGCTTCTTCATCATCTTAACCTCTCGAATCCTTTCCTTTAATCTATTTCTAATCCTCTTATTCTTCTTCTTGGAATATCTCCTATTCTATTTCCAATTCTTCTTATTCCTTGTTCTTTTATTATTTTTTCTATTTTTCTTCTTCATGTTATTTTTTCTTCAATCGTTACTCTTCTAATATCAATTATCCTTCTTTCTTTTATTAAACATTCTATTGATTCTGCTTAAATTTATTCTAAATCTTCATTGTAGCAGCTTCTAATTCTCTTTATTCTTATTCCTTCTGCTATTATTCTCTTTTCTTGTCTTCTTCAATCTTATTTTTCATTTCTAAATGTTCTTATTTCTTTTTCCGCTATTCTTCTAAAATTGCTTTACCGTCTTGCTTCTGCTAAGCACTTAGCTATTTTTTCTTGTAAGATTCTTGAATCTTCGCTGCTGCAGCATCTTTTTCCTATTATTCTTGTGCTTTTTTCTCAGCTTCAAGTTATTCTTGTTTCTTCTTCTTTGCTTCTTCAAGCTATTTCTTCTTTTAAGCTGATTCTGATTTTTTCTTGAGATTCTTTTGAATTAATATCGCAGCTTATTCTTTTTCCTTATCATATTTGGACTCTTCAACCTATCCTTTATCGAAATCTTCCTCGTAAACTTCTTCCTCTATGTCTTTAGCTTTTTGTTCTTCTTATTATTTCTATTACCTTTTCTTTTCCTCTTCTTCATGTTATTTCTGCTACTTAATCAGTTCTTATCTCTCTAAAACTTCTCTTTTATCCTTCTCCTACCTCTCATGTTCTTCCTTTTCATGTTTTAACTTCTTTTATCTTTCAACTTCTTCTTTATCTTTCTTTTCCTTATCTAATCTTTCATTCTCTTCTCGTTTCACTTTATCTAATCTCTCTAACTCTTCTTTCTCATGCTATTCTCTCTTCTCTCTATCCTTTTTATCTTACTCTTCTTTTCTTTTTCGTTATTTCTCTTTTTCCTTTTCTTCCTCTTCTTTTCTAACTCTTTCATTCTCTAAATCTTATTAAATCTTCTCGTCTGCTTCTCTCTTTTTCTTCTCCTATTCTTCTTTTTCTTTCTTTTCCTTTGCAGCTTTCTTTCTTTATTCCTCCTTTTCCAATCTCTATCTTTCTTCTTCTTCAGCTTTCTTTCTTTTCAATTCTTCTTATTCAGCTTATTCTTTTCTAATTTTTTCTTCTTTTTCTTTAATCTTTTTGTCTTCCGCTTCCTTGATGATTCTCTTTTCATCTTCGATTCTCTTTGCTTTCTCATCTTCTTCTTATTTTCTCTTCCTAGCTGCACTCTATATCTCTCGTTCTTTCTCTTATTCTTCTTTCTATTTCGCTAATTTCTCATATACCTTCTTTTGAGAAGTTCCTTTTTCTTCAGGTTCTACTTTGTTTGGCTCCTCATTTTTAGATTTCTTCTATTTCTTCTTTTCTTCTACATTCTCCTTTTAATTCTACTAATTCTCAGGATTTTTCGATGCAGTTGACGACTCTTTATTAGGATTGCTATTGAGTTCTTAGCCTTAATTACCCTCAGCCGCCTTCACCACATTTTGCTCTTTCTCACTAATTCAGTTAAGAAACAACAACAACAAAAGTCATGGTTTTAACAATAAACCAAGCAACAAATCATATTTATCTAAACTATTTACTTATTTTCATTCTCTTTCTCATGTTCTCCCGAATGATGTTCCTCAAATTCCTAATCATAACTGTCTTCATGATCATGCTCTTCGATTGTTGATGTTCTATTTTTTATCCTTTAACTCTCTAAAAAATGATCTAACAAATCTTGAATATTCAACTTTCTTAGACTATCCCCAGCTCTTCCAAACAGATACGCTATTATCAGGTCCATAGCTTAGATGGATATCTCAATTCGCAGGTTCTAAAACACCTAGTCAATTTACTCAAAACTGACATGCTAGCCATCAGCTGATAATTCCGATAACGCTTTCTTAATCGCCTCTCCTTTCTGTTCAAGAATCTAGAAGATTTCATTTTCCAAAACAGCTGATTTCGAGTAGATCTAAGCTAAATCATACGGCTAGATAAAACTCAAGAATGCTTTTTCGATGATATCAACACTGCAAGATTTATTCGGATTGATGACTACTTTCTCACCTTCTACATCAGCTTCCATCAAGAACCTAGCGACATTATTCAGATCCTTCTCCAACGACACAACGAAGGGTTCACTTTTTTTGTTTAAAAAAAATCACAACACAATCATTTTAAGAAAACCCAATCAATCAAGTGGTAAGAATTACTTTTAGAGTATCTAAATTATATCAGCTTAAGTTGCAATACCCTTCTCTTGTAATTTCTCTGGAATAATATGCTGTTGAATTACAAAAAGAGTTAAGAAGAAATGATGAATGTTTGTTCAAAATATATCCCTCCTTTTTCTCAAATAAGTCAATTTTACTTGATGGATCTCATTAAAGTCTATTCCTTTGTTGAAGAGTCTAAATCTAATCTGATATGCTACATCTGATATCTTATCAAACGATACTCGTTTTTGTTATTAAGAAGACTACTGAGATGCATTCGGTCCTTGTCCTCTTTTCAGTGTTCCCTTGGCATTTCCAGGTTTTTAATTACTTTTTTAAAACGTAAAATAACCAAAAATTCAATGAAAAAGTAGTTTTTTAATTTCCATTAAAGAATTTAAGATTTAAAAGAGAGTTAAAAAGAAGGAAATATTGAAATACCTGTTTAGAAGATTGGGTGATGGCACAGAAGGTTACTATTGCTACTGTTGTAAAAGTTAAATTTACTTCTTAGCCTACTGAAGCTCTTATCTTGCTTTGAACAGTTCTTATTCTTTCTGATTGGATGCTTTTTTGATGTCTTACAGCTATTTCTATGCAATTTTAGAATCTTTGCTGGAATTCTATGCAATATTCTCTAACGATTGATTCTTTTACTCTAAGATTCTAGCATTAGCTGCATATTATTCAGTTTCTCGTTTAGCAGATTCTATCATGTTCTTCAATGCAATACATCGGTCTTCAAGCTCTGACACTCTCTACTGCTACCCTGTATTGTTTGCTTTCTCTTAAGCCATAAAATCAAGCAAACTTCTTAATCGAAGTGTCTCTTCTTCTAAAACTTTTTTCTCAATTTGCAACTCTTGAAAAGCTGTATATTTGATGTTCTTTTTCATTGCGTCAATTTCGGTTGCTTTAAACTATACTTCTTACTATAATTCCTTGACTTATTTCTTCAGATTTACATACAAGAAACTTTCAGCACCGCCTGAGCGAGTTGAGGAATTCAGAGCGCGACCACTGTGATGCAGTTCTTCAATGATCTTTTCGTATTTTTGAATCTGTCGTTCCATTTGCTGGTTCTTTGTACGAAAACTCGCTACTTCAGCCCTAGTTTCGTTTATCACTGATTTTGCACTCATTAACTCCTCAAATAGTTTCTCCTACAAAAAAAAAAAGATAAATTATTAGAAAGAGATTTATTTTTACAGTATTTTTTCCATTTTTGTATGTTGTTACCTTATCATACGCAGAGTAGTTCTATTTGAAAATGTCTGCCTCTAACTTATTTATTTAAAGATTCCTTCCACTTGATGAGAAAAATCATAAAAAGAAAAAGAATAATTAGGATTTAGAAAGAGAATTATTTATCTTTTTTTTGGTAACAACTTTAATAGTCTCAAAATAATAAAAATCTAACTATTTAAACTGTTTTTGTTAGTTTTACCCTTATTGATAAGGATTGCGAAGCTACCCAGGTCCAGTAACTGGTCTAGTCATGACAGATGGAGGGAATAAGTTGTTCTGAAGAGGAGCTCTTTACCCTTATTTTTGTTGGCTCTTGTTCTTGTGGCTGTTAGATTCAAATAAGCAATTTGAAATGACAGGAATCATTCAGAAATGCAGTGAAAATGAATCCAAACTGAAAATATTTCTTTTTTGATTGTGTTGCAAAATGTGAGTTGCTTTGCTTCATTTTTTTATTATCAAAGAAAGGTTTGAAGTACATAACAAAGTTTTTGGCAGATTCTCTGAGTGGATTCCTTTGATTGTCTTGGCTGTCTTGCTATTGTTAATATCCAAGTTCTTCTTCTTGATATCTTGGTCGATTATCCTAATCATACAGAAAAAAACAATTTAGATTTTAAATATCTCAAGAAAACTAATTATGTATGAGTAAAAAAAGTGAGATTTTTTGAATTACATAATTCTAGGCAGCCACGACGGGAATTGAATACCCAGCATTGGGTCTAGACACACCTTATTGTTGCTATTGTTGTTGCTGCTGTTACATATTGTTTTTTGGATTTGATTTATAACTTGTTGTAACTTTTTTTTATGTTTCCAAAACTGAAATTTTTCAATTAACTATTGGAGTGATTATTCATATCAAATCATTCTCTCCACCTTCTTATTCAAAGAAAATAAAACAGGAAACTGATCTGGGGATCACTTCTTCTCTCCCACTAAACCAAATCAACTAGAAATTCTTAACTTTACTTGCCTCCCCCCCCTTTGATTTACAATAATAAAAATACACTCAAATCATAACTTTCTTCTTTTATCTCAAAATCATGAAACCTCCTTTTTATTAATTCAGTAAAGAAAATCATGCTTTTCCAGTTATATTTCTCTTCCGTTCAGTTTCTTCAAACTTTCAGAAAGACAATAAGCAATCATAATTTTCTTCTAATTTATATTAACACTAAAATTTTTTTCTTCATAAAAATCATTAATATTCACAAAACAAAATAAGAATAAGATGGTAAATTCCAGAAATAATTATTTTTCCCCTTCTCAAGGAAGATAATTACCAACAGTACTACTGTTGATGTTAGTGGTATCACTGGTATTAATTTTAGTTTTATTGTTGCTATTATTATGTACACTGTTTTTCTCTTGAAGAACACCTCCTATCCATTCTCCGTAAGTGGAATTCCCTTATTTTTCTTTCCAAACACCTTATCCATCCATTAATCCATTCTTCCAGAAACCTTCATACATATCTCCGTTTTCTTTAATTTATTAGCCATATCCATCAAACTTATCGTCTTTATATTCACCTACAAACAGAACAACAATAAGCAAATTTAATAACCAAACAAACCAAAATAAAAACAAAACTCTTGAGTGTTTCCTTAATTAAACTTTTATCCCTACCTTGGTAAGAACTTCCATCAGGCCAGAGTTCTTTTCCAGTGCCTTATCGCTTATCTTTCTACCAATGTCCTTCGTATATTTATCCAGAGTTATATTAGCATATTCCATACCCATCGAATCTATCATTTGAAAAACACCCTACGTATCTGAGTACGTTATCAACTAGGAGTTCACCGTTTCCATGTTTTTTCCCTTCTGCCATTTCACCCTTATATCTGCTTTCTACGAGCTTCGTACTGGTATAATCACTGCCTAATAAGCCTCCTGACCCTTCTTTCTTGAATTACCTATCATCGTGGATGTCTTCTTCTTCCTCGCAAAAGTCTAATCTTTTATTATAAACAATATTATTAATTATTATTATTTATTAAATCTCATTTATTAACAAAAGTCCATCGAAATTTTCTGATTATTCTCAATTATTTTAATATTTTTTCATAATTAACTTACGTAGATCTCCTCTTGAGTTTGACGTAGATGCAATTTCCGTTTGGTAAATTATTTCTAAATGTACCCTTTAAGCATAAATGATCTTATTCGACATATATGCCTTTCCCATTGAAGCAATCCTCTTTCCATTCGCCTTCATAATAGATCCCTCGAGTACCGAAGAATCTACCAAATCCTTCCCGCTGATTCGATGAATTAAACCCACCAACGTAATAATCACCCGATTCACGCAGCTTGTAGATTTTGTCGGTTTATAAATATGAAGCGGAAGGTATAGAAAGTGACAATTCCCTCATTGATGTGCTTTGCATTTACTCGATGATACGAAACAATGCTTCAAATTGAATCTTTTCTGCAGAGGAAACTTAATTCGCTTATTGGATTTCCGTTCCTGAGAGTAACTAGGGCAACTGCGGGATTTACTATGATGGTTCTAATTGTTGTATGTTACGACCGTTAGAAAAGGCAGCGAGACGTTATGGTTAAGAAGGAGAATTTGGAGGTAGTGCTTCGATAGGATTCTAGGATTTGGCTTGGTTTATATGTTTAATATTGTTTGAAGATCTTGGTGTACATTATTCAGAGGTAGTTATGTCAAGTTTTTTAGAGAATTTATGATTGAAACTGAGTCTACTGCTGGAACTATTATGTCGAACAGAGTTATTGATATTCTAGCAGCTGATTGCAGGTCGACTGTCATTCAGATCAATTTCAGAATCTGTTTCGGTAAGATGACTAGGTTCTAAGAGAATTTCTCGTCTCGAAGGATTGGAGTGCTGCTAGTTGATTTCAAAGCAGCACTTGTTACCCATTTACTAGCTTTTTGCTTTTCTTAATTTACCATAAACACCCTCCCCCTCCTTTTGATTATTATCCACACCCAATCGCACAAGCAAATACCTTTTAACTTTACTATAATAGGTAAATTAACCAAACAAAACAAAAGTCAATTCCTTCAGAAAATTACTTAAAAACACACAATTCTCATATAAATTAGCGCTTTCTATTGTTTTTATTTTGTCATTTTGTGTGATTTGAATGTAAAAATATGAAATATTTAGGGATCCCTTTTGATTTTACTGTTTGCGTTTTTTTTGTGGAATTGAGTATTCCAGCTAGATTGGATATTATTGAAGAATGTAGGGTTTTTATAGGATGTCAAGTTATCTTCGTTATTTATGAGCAGCATCCTAATGATCGAGTATTGAAGTTATTTAGAAAAGAAGAATTTAATGGATTTCAGAAATTAAAAAAGAAAAATCTTCTCAACATTAAAGATCAATTTTAAAGGTTTTTTATATATTTTATTTTGTTAATATTATTTTGTAATGCTATCTTCTCCAATCTACCTACTTTTATTTATTTTATTCTAAGATTCTTGTATTGAATTTGTCCATTTCTGTAGATATTTGGAAAAATCCTGTTAAACTTTGACACAAATGTCTTTTATATTATTATAAACGAAGATAACTCTTACCTTCTTCTCTTTGATTGTCATACTCACAGAATTCTATTGCCCACTCAATATCATATTTCAAACACTTAGATCTCAAGATTTGCTATATTCTTTTCGGTGTACTTTCTTTTTATGATAAATTATATTTCTTTTATTTACCTCAACCATACAATATCTGTGTCTTATTTCTTCATGTTGAAATTTTTCTAAATTAAGTGGCTAAGATCAGTCGGTTACAGGTAACTCAATAATGTGCAAATTGGAGTGTAGAGCAGAGTTACTAAGCGAATAAATTAAAAGAAAAACTCTCAAGAGTGATTAATAAAGAGTTTTATGGGGAGATATGGATTACTATGATTGATGAAATTAATAATATAGTAGTAGAAAGGAAAGAATAAGTCAAACAGAAAGTAGAAAAAGAGAAGGAGATTATAAATGTTTAGAGAAGAATTCCATGATTGCTACAGCGAGAAAGTCAATCTAACTAAACTGAGTGATCGTCTTAAACTCATTAAGGCTAAACCATTGATTCCTATCAGATCAATGTCGAATAGTAAGGTTTTCTTTAGATTACGTAAAGTAAAAAAGTATGTAATTGATTGTCTTTCACTCTCTCTTAGATAGATCATTCAATTCCTCTCCCTAAGCAAAGGCCCCTTAAAGCCTTGGAAATTCAGTAGGAAATCAATTCAATTGTCAGTTCATTTTCAATTTGTATTATTTCTGTTATTTTTCAAATAATACACTTTATTTCGAATACCAAAAAGAGTAATGCCTCAAACTCCTTAATTCTTTTTTTAGCAATTTTATGGTAGTGAGTCATTCCGCTCTTCTAGAAGAGGAGACGCATCCCCTTACAGAAAGAAAAATGTATCCATAACTGATACTGAGAGAATGAAAACAGTTCTGTTTTCTCCTCATGCCCATAGCAACAATGATATTTCCTCTATGATGTAAACTTCTTCTCTATTTTCGTCGACAAAAAAAGCTCCCACTCTACCACCAATCTAATTCGATGCTAGTATGCTTGAAGATTTTATGGAAATAATTGTTTTTGTTGTTGAGATAGTTAAATCCTTTTTTGTAATCTAGAAAGACTCAGAAAAGAGAGAGAATAGACTCAATCGCTGGTTAAACTTCTCTCGAGCACACCGTATTAAATCGAAAAGAAAAAACAAAGTTATCTCCTTAAGCATAATGTGTTTTCTTAGATTAATCCAATTATGCTGTCACCTCATTCTGAAGCGAAAAGTTATTTTCTTGGGGAGAATTCCCCTGCTAAAAGTGTGTTTTTCTCATCTGTTTAGCATTCATGAGACCTTCTGCGTGTTGAGATAGTTAGTTAAAAATAAATTACTTCGTTTTGAGTTATTTTTATTCATGTTTGTGGAAAATTAAGGTATATTAGTTAGTTATTTACAGTGTGTAAATATTAGGAGTATTTCAAGAGAAAGGAGCTTATTTTAAATAAAAGAAAAAGAAAACTCAGTTTAAAGAATTTTAAGCTTTACCTTACAGATTTTTAGATAAAAACAAGTGAAGAATAAATTCAAAAGCAAGATATTTATGATAATAAGTTTAAGTTTATTGGTAATTTTTGTTGAATAAAAAATACACTATTTTTTACTTTTAAAACAAAATAGAAAAAACTAATCTGTTGTTCTTATTAGATCATTCATGTAATGTTTGTAACTATAAGAGATATTAATCGAGAAAGAGTCTCAATAAGGAGAGAGAACTATGATTACAAAAGTTGTTTTTGAATTTAAGCAAAAGATTGATTGACTAAATATTTTAGTATTTTAACTCCTTGTTTCTGGGATTGGTCTTGTTGAAGAATTGAAACTGAGTTTTAAGGTATGTTAAGAATAAGAAAAAAGATTTTGTGTATTTGAAGGGCTGTGAAGTTGGCAAGAACAAATTGGGGGGATAGGAGGGGGAGAGGAATTAAATTTTCTTATTATTGTCGTTTTATTTTCTGCAAAAAAACTAAGAAATAGCTAATATACTTTTTTGTTACCTTTGTCATTTTGAAAACGAGTGATCATCATTTGAGACAATGGAGCATCCAGTAAGATTGACTTAGTTATTATGTTGTTTTTGTTGCATGGATTTGGAGAGTGAAAACACATTCATTTGTATTTTATCTAATAGTAACTGGACAGTTTGAACTTGGAGAATTTCAACTAAGCATCTTAATCTACACCAATTCTTAATAGCCCTCGATCGTTAGAAGCATGTAGGCGATAAGGGATTGATCCAGAGGAGCTTATCATTAAGACTCTGGAAGATATGAAAATTATCTTCACTGATAAACTCAGAGATAAAAAGTATCTTGAAGCGAAGTTAGCTTTCTATGAAGGAAGAAGAAAGCAGAAGTTGCAATTAGCGAAAGATGACAGAGTTGTCCTTAAGGATATGGAGAGACAAGGGCTAGTGTTCTTTGACGCTCAAGGAAATGCAAAGGTAATTAAATAGGAATTATGTTCATTAGATTCGCAGTGCTGGATATGGATATCATGTAGGTAATAATTGGATTTTGGGTATTTTTTTATTAGTATGCAAAGACAGGAGGATCTAATTCGAAGAATGGTGGAGGAGGGAACTCTTCACTTATTGAGAGGGAGAAAAAGTAACTTGAGAAGATTTAATTCCGTTAGAAAAAGGAGATCGAATAGATGATGGAATATGAGATAAAAATGTAGGAGATTTCGGTGAGTAATGAAGAAAAAATGAAGATTGATAGGTAAAAAGAAGCCTAGAGATAGAAGGAATTGCAAGACAAGCATAAGAAACAGGAAGAATTGAGATTACAATAAGATTAAGAGCGAGCTGCAAGAGCAAACGAAGAAGCAGAAAAATAGAAAAAGAAAGAAATCGAATTAGAAGAAAGATAGCATGAGAGAATGTTATAAGAAGAGCAAGCAAAGAAAGATCATTAGGTATTTTTAGTGAAGAGAGAAGAAGAACGGAAGGTGAAATAAGAAGAGTTCAAGAAGAGTTTAGGTGAAAAGTTATAGCATTAATAAGCTGAGATTGAAGCTAAGAAGAAGGAATTAGATTAGAAAAATGAGATACGATTGAAGAATATGGAGGAAAAGCATAAAGCTAAAGCGATCGAAGCTGAAAAAAGGCGATTGTCTTAAGAAGCTAAGTTGAAATCTGCTAAGGATAAAAATGAAGAAAAACTAGCTTTGTTGAAGTCAGAGTTTCTCAAAAAAGAGGATATAAACGAGTAGAAAAGAAGGTAGTTCGACGAAGAGCGGAGGAAATAGATTGAAGATCGAAGAATTCTAGCTGAGAAACATCACAGTGAAATCACAGAAGTGCTAGTAAGACAATGAGGGGAAAGTTGGGATTCAAATTGATAAATAACATTGGTAATAAACACAGGAAAAAATGCGCTAAATGGAGGAACACAAGAAATAACAATATCTAGGGAAAATCCAAGAAGCTGAAGATCGGAAGAAGCAACTAGAATTGCAAGAAGCAGAGAACTAAATAAAACGGAAAGCAGAAGAAGTAGAGAGACAAGGACAACGAGAGAAAGTTAAAGATTTAAATGCTACAATGCTGCACGACAGAACGTAAAATTATCTAAGTAAGTTAACCTAAAAAGAATAGGGCGTCGAGAGAGGCAGAGAGAAGAGAAGAGATGATTTATTAGATAGAATAAATGCTATGAATATTCTGCATTATGACAGAAGAGACACTGTGAATAGGATACTCAAAATGCAGCTTTATTAAAGAGATTAGCTGCATGAGAAAATAGAAGGGAAAATGATGAAAGCTACGAATGTGCAGTAAGGATTCAGGCTATTTTAGGAAACAGAGTGATTGATTGATTTGTGGGTTGTTTTGGTAGAGAATAAAAGAATTAGTTACTGTAGTAGAGAGCTTGGATGAGATCAGAGATCGATAAGCAGAAAACTGGGATTATGGAGAAAATGGAAAAGATCAAATTAGGAAAGGTAGTTGGGAGGAGGGGGTTTGTATTATTTTGGCATAGTGAATTTGGTTGTTGTTTTGGTAGATTGACCCTAAAGAGTTGATAGAAGATTTCAAGAAAGGAAGCACAGGATCGTTGTTTGAGCCGAAGCAGAACATGAGTAGCACCTTCCCTAAGATTGTGTCTTCCTCAGTTTAGTCTTCCAAAAACAGAAGTAATTCTTATTTTTGGGTAATTTTAGTTGATAATTACAATTAGTATGTTTTCTTAATTTTTAGAGCTTAATGATTCGAAAAAGTCAACCCAACGAGGCAATACTTCGACAAAAGAAAAGCCGATTGCTATTCCGAATGGCGCATCTGAGAAAGAAGTTGAGAAAGCGATATAAGAGCTGAAATAAAGGTAAAATGTTGATATGCTACGTCTTCTTGAAGAAGAATAGGATAACGAATACAAGAGGGAAAAAGCACTTTTAGAATTCACTGATCTAAAAGAAAAAGCTAAACTGGAAAAGGTACTTAGTGGTGAAAGATCCAAAGGACAAGCTAAGATTTAACGTCTTGCAGAGTAAAATTACTTTAGATTTTAAGTTGGTTTAGCTACTTCATAGAAGATTGCTATTTTTGGATTGAAATTGTGAGATGAATTTAAATTTTCTAAACAAAAAAACAGCTTACACTTTGAGGAAGTTCAAAAGATCAAACGATAATTCCTGACGAGCTGAAAATGACACAGACACAGTTAGAATTTGACTAAAAACAGGTTTTTGTTGGTTTAAGATTAAAAATTGTTATCAGACAAAAGATGAAATTTTAAAAAGAAATAACTGAAACTTGATCAATTTATGATAAATTGTGAATGATGATCACACCATAAGAATAGATAGATTTAAACTACACAAAAATAAAGCAAAAATGATTCTTTTTAGCTCTCATAGGAATAATATTTGTTCTAATTGAACTCTCAGAAATCCAATAGATTTGGGATGTTCGAGCTGTTATTATAAATGGAAGAGTTGTTGTTGTTGTTTACAGGATTATTTTATCCGTTGGTTGTTGAAATATTGTTGCTAAAATCTTCATCGGAGAACAAATCAATTGTGTTTTTTTAAGCAGAAGCAGGTAGAGGCGGCTACTTTTGTTGCTATTATTGTGGATATTGTTAAGCTTGAGGTGAATTGGGTTGCAGCTAAGATTAAGGCTGTTTTGAAGAAAAAAATATGATTAAACGATATTCATAATTAAAAATAATTGTTTTTTCCATACTTTCGATGAAACAGATGGCACCGCTTATGAGCTTGAAGAGTTATTGATGTTGTTGCTGATGTTATTCACAATATTGTTAGCTTGATTGCTGATACTTGGCGATGCTAAAAATAACACAAAAAATGGAAAAAAATCAAGAATAGTCTCTATTTTTTTGTCAATCTCTTGCTTGAAACTATTTTGTTTTTTCATTCTTGAAACACTGTTCCTAATATCTCGAATAAGGCTTACAAATCCATGAAATTCTTGTTGCTTTTAGGAAGATTCTTCCTTCGAAAATAGGGAGTTTCTTGGAATTTTCAGGTACATCCATCCAGACAATTTGATTATTGTACTTATACTTGAATCGGAAAATGTACTCGCCCGACAATGGAAAGTATTTCTTGATATGAGCTAATCTCACTTCATCTTGCTTTAAAGGAATGCTAAGTAGAAAGGAGCAAATAGATTAGTTCAGCAACAAAATGAAAAGTGGTTTTTTTATCATTTGCTTTGTTGCTTTTAAAAAAATGAAGTAACATGATATTTTTTCTTGAATTTCTTGAGCAGATCTTTTCTTTGCTTTTACCAGAATGCATTTGGAATGTCCTAATCATCCTTGTCTTGAGGAACATAATAGTAAGCGTTGCTTATCTCTTGTGCCATTTCGGACATGCTATGAAATGTGTTTCTTAGGTAAATTATTTGTAAAAACAGAAAAACAAAAAATTTTCTTTTTTTTATCTATTTTTTCTTGATGAATTGGTTTTTTTGCTTGTATGTATCTGATTTTTTTTTGATTCCTTTGAGAAAATGCCACTGAAAATTATCAAAATAAATATGGTAAAAAGAAGAAGATTTTCCTTATTTCTCAAATCTATTGTGGATGTAGAAATTAATATTATAAAATGGTGATATGATCTTGTTGCAGAATTTTAAGCATAATAATTTGTTTTGTTTGAAAGCGCCAAGTTCAATAAAGCCGCCAAACTAACAAAAAAGCAAAAAAAACTTATCTCGATTTAGAATCAATTATGTATTTTTCCCTAAATTGAATTAATAGTACTTTCATCAAGCAGTAAACGAAAAACCATGGAGATTGAAGTGACTTTTGAGGAATTCTTGAAATACTACCCTCCTCTAAAGACAGATTTCTCCAAGCTCTTGCCTAAAGTATGCTATTTGTCTTTTTATTTCATACTTTTCCTGTCATTTTATGCTTAATTTCATAATTTTTTAATAGCTATCCTAATAGATTTTCATTTTCTTTTCTTTTTCTGAATAGAGCACAGCATCAGAATTAAAATATTTCTACCGCCCTCCATTTCTTATCTTACACGATGATGAAGTTGAACCCAGTGATGTGTACACTAACACTCTTCTTGACATTTATGAGATGCTTTAGAACTAAGAACCAGGTTTCAGGCATAAATCATTCTATCTCATGGATAGCCAATGTAAACATAACTTGTTTTTGATTGTCTTTCTTTTTGCTAAATCTACCATATGAAAACAATAACAAACAGTCTACGTAACGAAATTCAGTGAGAATCAAATTGAAATAAAAGATGGGACAGATAGAGGTATGCTATTTGTAGGACCATTCGAAGCAAAAATGATCATTCCAGCAGCTGCATTTGGAAATTTCAATAACAAAAAAATGTTCTATGGGAAATAACTTCTCTAAATGAGAGAATCCATCAGTGATTATCAAGCGAAACAAAATAAATGAAGAAATTTGTATTTTTTTAGACAATAAAGGTGAAGCTTTTGCATGATTTATATGTTGTAAGTATGTAAAAAAATACTTATAAGTCGAGTGAGTACAATTTAAAGGAAATTTGAGAAATTCAGTAGAAAGGGAGTTCTTCCTTGATTGATAAGGACAAAGAAAAGAGAAACAAGCAAAAGGGGGAAATTTTGATAAGGAAATATTTTTACATTTTTATTATTTGTTTCTTCTTCCCATAAGCAAAGCTGGAAGTTAACGATCCTTGAAGGGAAAAGATTTTGATATGCTTCGAAATAAAACGAGGAGAATACCTCTTCGATAATAATTACTTCAGTGTCTTTTTTGGGAGGGAAGGGCAGGAACACTAAGACGAAAACTAATTTTAAAATAAAAAAAGAGAAGAAGAATAAAGATAGAGAGAATATGGGAAGTGTTTTGACTCGTAATAGATTCTGGTGGTACAGATCTCTTTATGATGATTACGTCGCAAGAGAAGCAAAGGGAGCTTTGGTAATAATATAAATGGATATTTTGATGATAAGAGGGAAGAGTGAGAATGAAAGAATGGCAAAGAGAATAAAAATAGAAAGATGTTTAAAATACATTTATTTGTTTAAGATATAGCTATTAAATATGTGTTTTGTTACTCATTTTTTCCTAATTTGTTTTGCTTAAATTAATGTAAATTTAGGGATTAGCTGCTATCATCTGGTTGCCTCATTACTAGTAATCCTTTAAACAAATTATAATTTGTCTTCTTTGTGTTCTGCTTTCAAGAAAAAAAATAATTATCATTTTTTTCAATCTGGTTTTTTGGAAAGATTAATTATTAAAATAATGATTTTTCTGTGAACAAAAAAAACAGCTGGGGTATCCACTTGAACAGAGTCTTCGAAACAAGTTTCGCTCACAGAAACTACGCTCATGAATGGGGTCCAAGAAGAAACAGACTCACTCATTCCCTTGAGTTTGAGTAATTCGATATTATTCTTGAAAACTGGCAAGAACTCGAAGATGAATACTCTGCAAGAGGTAGAAAATATTAGAATAGTTTATACATTCTTTTTTGAGATAAGTTAGCAATAATATGCTTTTGAAATATCTTATTCTCTCTCTCTCTCTTTATTTTAAAATACTTTAAAAACACTTTTTATTGCCTTGCAATTTTAGAATAAAAAATTAAATTTTGTTTAGTTTATTTGCTTGATATTGACAGCTGTTTGTTTAATAAATTAGGATAAGCTATGCTTAAATAGTGAGATCATACTTTGATGGCAAGAAGGATATTCATAAAATGCTTGACTTTTTGTATGTCTTTTATGCATATTTTGATAGATAAATACTGCAAACAGCAAAATACAAAGGAAATTAAATCCTTTTTCATATTTTTCTTAAATAAGATTCAATTTACAGGTAAAATCACTTTCCTATTTACTATCATAGAATCATAAGATTATTTTTCTTTTAAATCTAATTCGTTCTCTCACTCTCTCTCTCTTAATACCTGAATACCTCATCAAATATTCAATACATAGAAAAATAACAAAAATGATTATCTTAATTATTGTTTCATTATTCAAATTTTTTTACCCATAAAATCAAGCAAACCTCTTATTCAATTTTACAAGGAAAAAACTGAGTGGATTTAATTTAATTACCTCAAGAGAAGATAGATTTCAAAGCAGAAAAATTACAAATATTATTTTTCGTAATTCAAAAAAACTCGTTGGGGCTACTTGTCTCCCTGCCTTCTTCCCCACAAAGGGAATAAATTGAAAATTCACAAGCAAATTAAAAGACAAATACAAATTATTAAGAAAATTAAATTAATAAAAATATCAAATTATCAACAACTACCCAAAGTATCTATCCATTCTGCAGCTTCCATCTCAAAAAAAAGCTCAGAGACAATAACACACACACATATACAACCAGTTGGAATCAAAAGAGATGAGGGAACCCACGAAGGAGACGGGCCTGCTTGAGGAGGGAGTATTGTAAATTTAACGAACCAGAAAAAACAATTTGATCGCAATGAACTCCTAAGGCTATTTTAGTTTTTCACTCCTACAAACCGCAATACTTCCTTCTACAGCAAGCTTAAAAGCTCTCTCAAGCAATGAAAAATATGGCTTACTTGAAAAAATAGTTTGACCATTTTTTTCATATGTCTTGGAGAGTTCCTTCCTCTAGGTTATCTCAGATACATGACTCTTTAAATATCGAATAAGATCGATCTTCCAACCTCGCTCAAAATAAATGATGAATCTAAATGAGGATCTTGAGCGGAAGATGATGACAAATGGAAAATATTGCATCTATCTATCATGTTCGATCACTCATTTAATTGATTTTCAAAAAATGATTTGTACAAACAAAATAATGGAATAATGTCTAACGAATAATTCAAATTTGAATGAATTAAAAATCAAATTAAAATATGTCCCCCCCCCCCCCCGCCGTTAGAATCATTATGAGAAAGAAGAAAAGAAAAAGAAAAAGATTAATAAATTAATAAGAAAAAAGAAGAAAAAAAATAAATTAATACAGAAAAAAAATAAATTAAA
>Ga0302271_10002015_pt1 | contig 18794 bp, 8 predicted proteins | sample III_Bog_N1_1_FD_198767 | JGI IMG/M metagenome (GOLD analysis project Ga0302271, IMG submission 198767) | Peat permafrost microbial communities from Stordalen Mire near Abisko, Sweden - III_Bog_N1_1 | ecosystem: Environmental > Terrestrial > Soil > Wetlands > Peat | place: Sweden: Abisko...
AAAAGTCTTTAGAAGAGTGATACGGAAAGCTTATCTGGCCTCACCAATAAGCGAATTTCTTTCCACTATTGTTGTTATGATTCTCATGTATGTAGGCGGAAATCTTGTTCTTCATGGATCAGGTACTCTTCCGGCAGCCAGTCTGATTGTCTATCTTGTTGTCTTTTCTCAGATTATTCAACCTGCTAAAAATATAACAACTGCATATTTTGCCATTCAGAAAGGTATGGCATCTATTGACCGGATCGATCAGATTCTTGATGCTGAAGAAACTGTTGCAGAAAAGGAGAATGCAGTCTCAGTCAGTGGATTTAATAATTCAATTGAATTTAAGGGTGTCTGGTATGCTTACAACAATGAGCCTGTACTTAAGGATGTCAATCTGAAAATTAAAAAGGGCCAGACAGTCGCTATTGTCGGGAAGTCTGGAGCCGGGAAATCGACTCTTGCCGATCTTCTTCCCCGGTTTATGGACTGCGACCAGGGTACGATTTTAATTGATGGCATAGATATCCGCGATCTGAAGATAAAAGACCTGAGATATCTTATGGGAATTGTGAGCCAGCAGCCCATTTTGTTTAATACTTCTTTCAAAGAGAATATTGCTTTCGGTGTGAAAACTGCTGAGATGGAAAAAGTTGAATCTGCCGCCGTAATAGCCAATGCACACGAGTTTATAATGGAGACGGAACACGGGTATGAAAACACGGTAGGAGAATCGGGGAATAAACTAAGCGGTGGACAAAGGCAGCGGGTAAGTATTGCACGGGCAATAATGGCTAATCCACCAATACTGATTCTCGATGAAGCAACCTCTGCTCTCGACACTGAATCAGAAAGGCTTGTTCAGGATGCTATACTAAATCTGATGAAAAACAGGACTTCGGTGGTTATTGCTCATCGCCTTTCGACAATACAACACGCTGACTTAATTGTTGTTCTTGATGAGGGAAGAATTGTTGAGACAGGAACACACCCTGAATTAATGATGAAAGAGGATGGATTCTACAGGAAACTTCATAGTTTTCAGGCTATATGAAGAACCTGACTCAGAGACGAAGAGACTCAGAGACGAAGAGAATTGCTAAGTCAAGTTCCCAGGGAGGGGCAAGGGTGGGTTTTAATTTAAATTAAAAGACAAAGGTAATTTGAAGAATATAAAGTTTGAAGTTAAATACATGATTCAAATATGATTAAGCGGATTGTTGTTTTGTCCTTTATGACAGTATTGATTTTCTTTTCTGTCTCAGTTAAGGCCCAGAAGCCAAAACATAAATTTCAATTGGGAACCTCTGAGTTCCTGCTCGACGGACAACCTTTTCAGATAATAAGCGGAGAAATGCATCCTGCCCGGATACCCGTGGAATACTGGCGTCACAGGATCCAAATGGCTAAAGCTATGGGATGCAATACTATAGCAGCCTATATATTCTGGAATTGGCATGAATCAGAAGAGGGTGTGTACGATTTTACTACTGGAAATCGTAACCTGGGTGAATTTTTTAAAATTGTACAGGAAGAGGGTATGTGGCTTATTCTCAGACCCGGACCGTATGTTTGCGCGGAGTGGGACCTTGGAGGGATTCCTCCTTACCTTTTACGCATTCCTGATATTAAATTACGTTGTACTGATCCCCGTTATATGGCGGCCGCAGAGCGATATATGGGTAAGCTATCTGAAGTGATTAAACCATATCTGGTTACAAAGGGAGGTCCAATTCTGATGCTGCAAATTGAAAATGAATATGGCAGCTACGGTAATGATAAGAATTACCTTCTGAAACTTAAAGAGATATGGGCGTCACTTGGTATCGATATTCCGACCTTCACAGGTGATGGTCCTACAACAAAAATGCTCGAAGCAGGAACTATTCCAGGAAGCGCCGTTGGCCTTGATTCAGGTAGCACTATTCAGGATTTTGAACTCGCAGCTAAAATTAATCCCGGGGTACCGGTTTTCAGCAGTGAGACATACCCCGGCTGGCTTACTCATTGGGGTGAGAAATGGGCTAAAACTGATACTATAGAACTGCTAAAAGAAGTGAAGTTCCTGATGGACAATAAGAAGTCGTTCAATTTATATGTTATTCATGGAGGATCCAATTTCGGATATACTGCGGGAGCCAACTCCGGAGGAAAGGGTTATGAGCCTGATGTTACAAGCTACGACTATGATGCACCGATAACTGAACAAGGCCAGGTCACACCTAAGTATAAGGCTTTACGGAATCTCATAGGTTCATATCTTCCTAAAGGGAAGAAGCTTCCCCCGATACCACTTGCGGTTCCTACTATTGAATTATCTCCGTTAGAAATGCAACCGTTTACTTCTGTCTGGGATAATCTCCCGCAACCGGTGAACTCGGTTCAGCCAAAAACATTTGAAGCTTATGGTCAGAATTATGGGTTTATTTTATATAAAACTGAACTTACCGCGAGTAAAAATGGGAAGTTGATCGTGACAGATGTTCATGATTATGCAACAGTATTCCTAAATGGTAATTATTTAGGAAAACTCGACAGGCGTGAGGGAATAAATTCTATAGATATACCGGCAAGCAATACAGAAGTTCCGGTCCTGGAGATTTTAGTTGAAGGTATGGGGCGAATTAATTATGGTAAGAATATCGTTGACAGAAAAGGTATTACAGACAGTGTAACTCTGAATGGAACAACTTTGTTGAACTGGAAAATATACAACCTGCCGATGGAAAGGAAATATATTTTTGATCTCAGGTCCTCAGGAAGATCAATCAAAAAGCCGGGTATCTTTTTCAGAGGTAATTTTGTACTGACCCGGGCAGAGGGGAACACAGGAGCGGATACTTTTGTAGATCTTTCAAACTATACTAAAGGTATCGTCTGGGTTAACGGACACAATCTGGGACGATACTGGAATATCGGTCCGCAGAAAAAACTATTTTGCCCGGCGCCATGGATGAGGGAAGGATTAAATGAAATAATGGTATTTGATCTTCATCAGACAGAACCGAAGATTATTACCGGTTCAAGAACATTGGAATGAAACACTGCTATGTAGCCGGGGAAAAGATTTGATCATTACCTGAAAAGAGAATCAGGAGTCTGATTTATGCTTGCTTGGTGGATATCCAAACTGGGTTTTAAATAATCTGCTGAAGTACTTTACATCAGAGAACCCGGTTTTAAAAGCGGCTTCAGAAACATTGTATCCATTTCCGAGAAGCTGAAGTGCTATATTAAGCTTAATTTTCCTGAAGAAATCAATAGGACTTTTACCTGTCAATCCTTTTATCTTATTGTAAAATACAGTCCGGCTGACGTTGCAGTATTCTGCAAGGTCGTCAATCGAGAGATCCGTTGATTGATTCTCTTCAATATAAGATATCAGCTTCAAAAGGAAATGTTCATCTTTTGAATTCACTTTAGGCAATTCATTTTTTGTCTTTTTCTTCTCAATAAACCATTCAATTACATTCATCCTCTGGCTTATCAGATTAGAAGCTACTGTTTTCAGATACTCCATGCTGAAAGGTTTCACAATATATGCTTCTGCCCCGGTTTCTATTCCCTCAATCTGATCTTTCAGATTTGATTTTGATGTGAGCATAATCACAGGTATATGGCTGGTTTTGAAATCCTCTTTCAATAATCTTGTCATTTCCATCCCATCCATTTCCGGCATCATAATGTCGGTAATTATTACATCAGGATTGAGTGTTTTGGCAAGGTGAAGCCCCTCGTTACCATTTTTTGCACCTATACATTCAAAAAACGACTTCAGAGACTGGCTTATATAACTTAAAATCTCCTGGTTGTCCTCTACAACAAGTATCATGTTCTTTTCCTGTGAGTCAGAAGAAGATAGTTCATCGTCATTAAAATTTTCAGTGATCTCAAGGGAATGGTCCTTATGCTGTACTGCATTGAAAGTATTATCAGTATCATAATCAGCAGTATAAAGTAAATGATCTTTGCCTTTTAACAGGCTGATTGTGAAGGTGCTGCCTTTACCAACCGTTGAAGTTACAATTATATTCCCCTTATGAAGTTTCACGATTTCATATGATAAGGATAACCCTATGCCTGTCCCAGCGAGTTCATGATTACTAAGGATATTATACCTGGTGAAAATGTCAGCAATATTTTTCTGAGGAATACCCGGACCTTCATCAGTCACAGAGACATTAACTGAATTTGATTTTGGTTGTTCCTCTATAGTGATTGAAACTTGTTTTCCATGGCTCGTAAACTTTATTGCATTGGAAACAATATTATAGATTACCGTATCGAGTTTATTGGGATCGGCATAGATCCAATAAGAATCGTGGGAAGAGTTAATTGAAAAGATAATTCCCTTATGATTTGCAAGAGGTACAAAACTGTTATAAATATCTTTTGTGAATGCAATAAGGTCTATTTTTCTGATTTTCAAAACCATTTTATTGTTCTGAGCTTTTCTGAAATCGAGAAGCTGGTTTGTAAGATGTAGCATCCTTCTCGCACTTTTAAGCATGATCTCCATCTGTAGCTTCATTTTATTCTTTAAATCAGAATCTGCGAGCATATCTTCCAATGGACCAATAATCAATGTAAGCGGTGTTCTGATCTCATGAGAGATATTAGTAAAAAACTGAAGCTTGTATTCGTTAACTTTCTTTTCAATAACAAGTTCGTTCTTGTATCTGTTTATCCTGGTGATAGTATTATATATAGATATTGCTATTATGGAAAACAAGATAATATATATTAAATATGCAGGAAGTGTCTTCCACCATGGTGGTAACAGATTGATATTCAAAATACGTTCGTCTGAAGTAGATTTCCCGTTTCTCTGAACTGATTTCACTCTGAAAACGTACTTGCCGGGTGGAAGGTTGGTATATGTGGCGCGATGTTGATTGCCAACATTATTCCATGTTCTGTCGAAGTTGTCAAGCTTATATGAATATTCTATTTTTCCCGGATCTAAAAAGTCGAGGGCTGAATAATCAATACTGAAACTTGATTGCAGGTACTTGAGGGTAATCTTATCTGAAAACGAAATACTTTTATTCAATGGAGAATTTTTCTGGTGTACCGTAATCTCCTTGTTAAATAACAGAAATTTAGTGAGCTCAATATGAGCAACAGGTGTTGTAGAAATGATTTTCTCAGGCCGGATAACCTCAAAGCCAAGGTTACCTCCGAAAATCAATGACCCATCGCGCCGCTTAAAACAGGTATTTTCCGAAAAGTTATTGAATCCAAGTCCATTGAAATTATTAAAGATTTCTGATGTTTCGGTTTCGGGGTCAAGACGTATAAGGCCGTTTTCACTGCTCAACCAGATTTTTCCGCTATTATCTTCGAGAATTCCTAAAACGATACCATATCCCGGTACTATTTCGGATCCATAATGTTTAAATGATAACTTCTGTTCCTCTGATGTCTGAAGCATATCGGCACCTCCTCCGAATGTACCGAACCATAATTTTCCTCTGGAATCCTGGAACATATGAATGACATCATTGTAGATGAGGCTATTTTCATCGTTGCTGTTGCGAAGGAATACTTTAAATCTGAAATCTGCTGTTTCAATATTTTTCCTTTCCAGGAGATTAAGTCCGAACGTAGTGGCTACCCAAAGATTTCCCGAAGTATCTACCATAATATTCCTGACCAGATTGCTTGAAAGGTTACTGTTGTTTTTATTAACTCTTACAAACTTCAAATCACCGCTGTAAGGATTTTTAACTATATTAAGGCCATTTCCGTAAGTGCCTATCCATATATTATTCATCTTGTCCTGACATATGGAATAAATATTGTTGTTTCCAAGGGATGAAGTATCTTTTTCTGAGTACTCGAATCGTCTGAATTTTATATCCTTATAGTTTCGTGTGAAGCTATTCAGTGGACTTGTGGTCACAGAAAGTCCATAACCTTTCGATCCAATCCAGAGATAGTTCTTATTATCGAGAAACAGAGAATATGTGATGTTTCTCAGTGACTCATTTCCCACACCTGGCAACGAGAGAAATGTGCTGATCTGTTTTAGTGTGCTGTCGTACAGGTGAAGACGGCCTGCTTTTGTCGCTACCCAGAGGTATCTGTTCCTGTCTTCAAGGATTGCTCTGGCAACATTATCAAGAATATCTGATCCATTTCTTTGAGGCAGGAAGTGTTCAAAGGCTGAGTTTTTGAGTATAACCTTTTCTATACCTCCCATTACCTGACCGGTTCCCACCCACAGCTGTCCTGATTTATCCTCGGCAATACAATGAACAAAATTTGAAGAGATGGTATTTGGATCTTTCGGATCATTTCTGAAAAAGTCGAAACGGTCTGCTGATTTGTTGTAAAGGGCCAATCCGCTTCCGTGAAGTCCTAGCCATAAATTTCCTTCAACATCTTCAAAAAACTGTGCTCTTTCCAGATCAGTAAGCGGTTTGATTTCAGTTGGAGTAAGCTCAAAATATTTTGAAGTAATGCACTTTGGATCTAATCGGGTAGCTCCGAATTCAATAGCAGTAAGCCAGATGTTACCAGTTTTATCTTCATAAATTGCTCCAAGATTGCGGCTGTGAAATTTTATTTGCTTCCAGAATAATCCGGTGCTATCGGTAGCCATTACACCGTTGTCTTTAAATCCGGCAATAATAATTCCGTTTCTTGTAATATATAGATTTGATATATTGTCCGATAACAAACCTGATCCTCCTTTGTGATTCAGATTCCTGGATGTTTGCATTTTTTTGTCCAGTTCTATAATGCCTTGATTTTCAGTTCCCAGCCACAAATATTTTTGAGTTTCACAGATTGATGTAAATGAAGAATTTTCAAATTGCTTGCTGAATACCAGATTCCCGCTTAGCAGCCTTTTTTCAGTAATGAAATTAAGACCCTTGCGGGTGCCAATCCAGACATTTCTGTTAGAATCCCTGTGTATAAACCTTATTCCCGGATTAGTAAGAGGAGGTTCGGAATGTTCTGTGAAATGTTCTACCTTGTATGTATTCTTCTCAGAGTCATATCTGAGATAAAAAAGTCCGGAAACACTTGATCCCAGCAATATAATATCATCGGAATACTGAAGAAAGAGCTGCATAGCTCCATTCTTTATCTCAGTTCCTTCATAATAGGGTAGTGATGTAAATACTTCTGATTCAGGATTAAAGAAGTGATAATACCCATCATATGTCTCGAGCCAGATAAATCCTTTACGATCTTCCCATAGTTTTATCACCCTGTTGTTTGTGAAATTATTTCCATTTTCCGGACTACTGCGATAAATTTTGAATTCAAACCCATCATACCTGTTGAGTCCATTCATAGTGCCTATCCACATGAATCCCTTGCTATCGAATAAAATACTGAATGCGGTGTTTTGAGATAATCCGTCTTCAGATCCCATATGCTCAAACCTGAAGATATTCTGCCCATAGCCGGTAAGCGACAGGAAAAGTATTATGATAACTGGATATATCTTTCGCAGTGATCTCATGAAAAATGATCTTGAACAAAATTAATACAAACTACTGCATTTTCGGTCGGATTGTCTACCTAAATCCGATAATTTATATACCCATGTTGAACATTTCAACATGTAATTTCGGTATAACATTAAGCTGATATCTAATAATGAAAAAACTTTTGATTTGTCTGATTTTTTTGTCAGTATTATCTGTTGCTGAATCTCAGAATGTATGGACAAACATTGCCAGTCATGGAGCTGATCCATCAGGGAAAGTAAAATGCACTGAAATAATCAATAATCTTATAGACAGCCTTGCCGGGAAAGGGGGAGGCACATTGTTTTTTCCGACCGGAACATTTCTTACCGGCGCTATAATTATGAAAAGCAATATTACACTCTACATTGATGCAGGTTCAACTATAAAATTTTCCGATGATTTTGATGATTATCTTCCAATGGTGCAAACTCGCTGGGAAGATGTGAGAGTGAAAAATTTCAAATCACAGATTTATGCTTACAGGTGCCAGAATATTTCAATACGTGGAGATGGACATCTCGATGGACAGGGTCAGAAATGGTGGGATTTCATGAGAAGTATCAGTTCGAAGAAACCTGTTAATGATAAGTGGCAGGAGATCTTCAAAAAGGAGAATGCGGAACTTCTTGCTAAAGACTCTTATATAAGTTCCAGAAATAATTTTTTACGTCCTCCGATGATCACATTTTATGAATGCAAGGGTGTGATGATTGAAGATGTGAGTTTCTCAAATCCTCCATTCTGGACAATCATGCCTGCTTTTTCAGAGAATATTAATATAACAGGAATTACCATCGAAAATCCCGGCAACTCACCGAATACTGATGGAATTGACCCTTCTTCCTGCAGAAATGTTCATATTTCAAATTGTCACATTTCGGTTGGTGACGATTGTATTGTAATAAAATCCGGACGCGATGAAGATGGCAGGATTATAAACAGTCCGACTGAAAATATAACCATTACAAATTGTACAATGGCCAGAGGACATGGCGGGGTTGTTATTGGAAGTGAAACTAGCGGAGGTGTAAAACGCGTCACAATTTCAAACTGTGTCTTTGAAGGAACCGACAGAGGTATCAGAATCAAAACAATGCGTGGACGTGGAGGAGTTGTTGAAGATATTAGGGTATCCAATGTGTCAATGTACAATATGATTAACGAAGGGATACTTATCACTTTGAAATACCAGTCAACCAAACCTGAACCTTTGTCAGAAAGAACACCGGCCGTAAATAATATCCAGTTATCGGGTATAAATATAAGAGGTGCACAGCGACCTGTGGCTATCTACGGGTTGGAAGAAAGGGACGTTTCGGAGATATCATTCACCGATATGCGGATTTTGTCAGATAAGGGAATGTTACTTGAAAATTCATCTGGTGTAAGTTTTCACGATATACGGATGGATATCAAACAGGGAAGTCCTCTGGAAGCCAAAGATTCTAAAAATATTACCTGGGATTTTATTACTGTTTCCAATCAGGCAAATGATCTTCCCTTTCTAAAACTCATTAATTGTCAGAGTATTAAGGTGTCTAATTGTTATCAGCCAGATAATATTGGCCTGTTTGTTTCAGCTGATGAGAAATGCTCTGATATATATATCATTAATAATGTTTTACCAAATACTGATGCTCTTTATATAAGTAAGGGGAAAAATATTGTGATTCGGAATAATATTACCAGAAATGAAAATAAACCTTTAACTAACTAATTTATAAATTATGAACAGAAATTTTCAAAATCGCTACCTGGCAATACTACTGTTGATGTTTCTCTCGGCAGCTACATTTGCACAAAATGCCAGGACAGTTACAGGGAAGGTCACCGATAAAAACGGGCTGGCACTTCCTGGAGCTAATGTTGTTGTGCAGGGTACCACAACTGGTGTTCAGTCGGATATCAACGGAAGTTTTCAGATTATTGTAGAGAATCCTGCAAATGCTGTACTTGAATTTTCGTTTATTGGCTTCGTTGTCCAACGGATTCCATTAGGAAATCAGAATAATATCAACATTGCACTTATCGACGATGCAGTAGGTTTGGAAGAAGTAATAGTAATCGGCTATGGTACCGTAAAGAAAAAAGATCTGACAGGATCCGTTGCCACGATAAAAACAGACGAAATTACTAAAACTGCAACAAATAATGCTCTTCAATCAATGCAGGGCAAAATAGCCGGTCTCGACATTGTCAAAACAAGTGGTGAAACGGGTGCTGCAATAAATATTGGTTTACGCGGAGTTCGTTCAGTTAACGCTTCAAATTCACCTCTATTCCTGGTAGATGGGATTGAGTACGGTTCAACGCTCGACATTAATGCCTCTGATATTGCATCAATCGATGTTCTAAAAGATGCTTCTTCGACAGCAATCTATGGAACACGAGGCGCAAATGGTGTAATAATAATTACTACAAAAAAAGGTCTTTCAGGAGGAAATAAGGCAGGTAAATCGAAAGTTACCATAAACTCATATTTGTCTTTCAACAGTCCCACCAACCAGCCTAAAATTATGACTGTTGAACAGGATTACCGTCTGCTGGCTGAGCGTCAGAGATATGCGGCTGAAAAACCAACAAGCGCATGGGGCACGACCGACATTGCAAACTATACTCCTGATGTTGTTCTTTCGCAGGTAGTAAGTGCTCCTTTTGAAAAATCAGTTTATCAATTGTACCAGGAAGGCGGAGTAAACTGGTTTGATATGATAATGAGAAATAGTGTAACTCAAAACCACGAAGCTTCATTAACCGGTGGAGATGAGAAAACTTCATTTATGGTTTCACTCGGTTATATGGATGAGCAGGGTTTACTTCATAATGATGCCCTGAAAAGATACAATGGTAGAATTAATATTGACCATAAGATAACGAAAAATCTATCGACCGGTGTAAATCTGCAATACACATATCGTAACTGGGACCGGAGATTAGATAATGTCTATTCCCAGCTTATTAAGATGCATTCAATGGCAGAACCATATTTATCTGATGGATCCATTCTTGACAAACCATCAGAACTTGCTATCAGCCATACTAACCCTTTGCTGAATGAAATACCTGGCTATTATAACAATAATACACAGAGTAACAGGCTTTTCGGAAATCTGTTTCTCGATTGGGAGCTGGTAAAAGGGTTACGTTTCAAATCGGTTTTTGGCATTGATCAGCAGTCCTCCCGTAATGGCGAGTATATGGACTACATGTGTACAGGAAACTATCAATTTGGAAGAGGATCATCCTTCCTGGCACTTAACAGTCAATCAATGGGATATACCTGGGAGAATACTCTGAATTACTTATTCAATCTCGGAGACAGCCATGAATTTCAACTGCTTGCTGGTCAGAGCGCTCAGCAGAGTGTTTTTGAATCGCATGGGACATCCGGCATTGGCCTACAGGATCATTACGGGAAAAATTCATTCTACGATCTTTCAAATATCTTACCCGGCGGCCGGGCTGTGACCAATGTGTATACAAAACAGAATATGCTGTCATATTTTGGCAGGGTTAATTACAAATTGTACAACAGATATCTTCTGACAGCTTCATTACGTGCAGATGGTTCATCTGTACTCTCCGAAGGTAATAAATGGGGGTATTTTCCATCAGTAGCAGCTGCCTGGGTGATTTCAAACGAATCATTCATGGAGTCACTCCGCTCAATTGATAACCTGAAATTCCGCCTGAGCTGGGGAAGAGCAGGAAATGCAGCTGTTAGTCCCTATATGACAAAAACAGTTCTTGGAACAGATAAAGTTTATTACACATTTGGAAGTCAGGTTATTACTGGTCAGGTCCCCGCCATACTCGGAAATCCCGATCTCTCCTGGGAAACTACTTCCACCTATGACGCTGGTTTGGACATTGCATTATTTAAGGGGAGAATATCAGCAACTGTTGATTATTATTATTCTCAAACAAGTAACCTGATGCTTTATAAAGGCTTGCCAGCATCTTCTGTTTATCCTCAGGTACTGGCTAATGTCGGGGAGACAGAGAATCGTGGAATCGAGGCGGCGCTGAACCTGCGGATTATTGACACAAAAGATTTTAACTGGTCTTCTGAAATTACTTATTCAATTAACCGCGACAAAATTGTTTCACTGGCAAGTGGAGAGACCCAGGATGTTTCTAATCCAAATCAGGCCTTAATAGTTGGTGAACCGGTTCGCGCTTTCTATGGTTATGAGGCAAATGGATGCTGGAGTATCGATGATGCTGCAACGGCTCTTACATATAATCGTGTCCCGGGCGATATTAAAATAGTTGACAGGAATAGTGATGGAGTAATTAACGATCTCGATAAAAGGCTTTATAATCAGAGTCCACTATATATACTTGGCTGGAATAACTCAATCTCCTACAAAGGCATTACTTTATCAGCTCAGACCTATTCCAGGGTTGGGCAATGGATACAGTATGCTTTCAATACCGCGTACAAACCGACTGAACAGGATGGTTCTCCGGCTGTAGACTTCTGGACACCTGAAAATCAGGGCGCTAAATTTCCACGTCCCGGAATAGCCTCTCAAAATGATATTCCGGCACTTGCATTTGAAAAAGCTTCATTCTTTAAGATCAGAGAGATAACACTGGGATATTCTTTCCCAAAATCTCTAATTGAAAAAATCCGTGTAAGCAATCTTCGTGTTTATGGATCTTTACAGAACTATTTCACATTCAGTAATCTCGATAATTACGACCCGGAACGTGGAGGCGCTATTTCAAATCCTTTGTCTAAACAAATGGTGTTTGGTATTAATTTGGAGTTTTAATTGCTTAATCATTACTTATGAAAACAAGACTAAAATATATTACGATGATATTTGTTATTCTCACAATAACAAATATCTCCTGCAAAGATTATCTCCTTGAGGATAACCGGACAGGTTCAACAGAAGATGTCATTTTTTCAACCCGATCAGGCATCGACGGATTAGTAGCTTCAAGCTATTCCTATCTGCGTGGCTGGTACGGAAAAGAAGCAGCATACGGTTTGAGCGAAGGTGGAACCGATACATGGCTAACAGCATATGATAACCGACAGAAAGTTCTGATTGATTACTCCGGTATTACACCTGAAGTAGCAAGCACATCACGTGAAACTATGAATGCTTGTTTTGACGAATACTGGGAACTGTTTTATACAGCTGTCAATGTTTGTAATACAGGAATAAAATATGTTACCGCCGCTCCGTCAACAATCATCTCAGATGCTGACAAAAATGCATATCTCGGCGAACTTGAAACACTTCGTGCATTTTATTACTGGCACCTAGTTGAGACATGGGGTCCGGTGCAGATAAACCGCGAGCCCGTAAGCAATGTTTCAACAATTGGTCATCGCGATTCAGAAGAAGATGTGTATGCCTTTATGCTTGAGGATGTTAATGATGCTATCGACAAGCTATCATTAAAAACCGCCAAAACTGGTCATATAAATCTATGGGCGGCAAAAGCGCTGAAAGCACGGCTTCTTTTATATAAAGGAAGCAAATTTAATGATAACCAGGCATATATTGATGCAGCTGCAGTAGCTGAGGATGTCATTTCGGGCAGCGGACTGTCATTTTATACGAGCTGCGCTGATTGCTGGAAGGGAGTAAATGAAAACGGAGGAGTTAATAAAGAGGTAATCTGGTATGTCGACTACTCTGATGTACTTGAATATAACATCATGCCTAAGAGATTGAAGCTTGACGCAAATGGAGCTCAGTTGACATGGTCGCAGATGATGATCCGCAATGCCGCAAATACTCAGGGTGGGAATGCTGCTCACCTTATGTTCGTTGGCGTATGGAATAGTGTGCCTGCAACTTCAGGGATACTGAAAAGGACAGATACTGAGGCAAATAAAAACATCACTTACAAAAATGTTGTGTATAATGTCGGAACAAATTACCAGGCTTATTCTAAAGGTTTTACCAGGTTTGTACCATCAGGATATCTTCTTGACCTGTTCAACACAGCTACAGACCAGAGATATCAAGCTTCCTTCAGAGATGTTTACTATGTAGCTCCCCAGTTCACTACGGCATTTACCGGAGGCATTGCTCCCCCGACAGGATATGCTCTGATGCGTGATACAGCACTCTATCTTACCAGAAAAAAAGCCACAACGGGACAGATTGCAAGGGCGGCAAACAGATACGTTCTATTTTCACGTACAGATGTCGGAAACCCTGTAGTATGGCCATTATACCAGGATGCAGCAGCAACTCTCCCAACAATTGCCACTACTACTACCGGAAATGATAATAACAAAGGAAACAGAATGTATATTGCACTGAAAAAGTTCGATGATATGAATGGCAGTATAATCAGGGATCTGGGTGATCGTGATGCTTTTGTTTTTCGTCTTTCAGAGATGTATCTTATTGCAGCTGAAGGTTATATGATGTCAGGTCAATCGGGTCCGGCTATTCAGAAATTAAATGCCCTTCGAACTGCAAGAGCAATTACAGGCAAATCAAATGTTTTATCTCCTGCAGAAGAATCACAGGTATCTGGCAAAGATGTAGGTATTATTCTTGATGAAAGAGCACGTGAACTTTGTGGTGAGCAGCAAAGATGGTTTGACCTTAAAAGAACAGGCAAGCTTCTTGAAAGAGTTCTTTTGTATAACGGAACTGCAAAAAGCAATATTCAACCTTTCCATGTTTTGCGCCCGATACCTCAACCACAGATGGATGCAATAACTAACAGAACAACGGGTGAAGATCCCAATGGTTTCTGGCAAAACTCAGGATATTAGTCAGTTGTTAAAGGTGGATTAGAATTGTTAGGTGATTCTGATTTTCTATGAATTGAGGTAGTTGAGGAAAAGAGACTTTTTAAAGGTCTCTTTTCTGTTTTTTCATGAAATTGTATAATTTCAAATGTTAAGAGCGAATTGTTACTTCAATAAAACATCTTGATAATCATTCTTTTTATATTTATCTGACAAAACATTCATAGCGCTATGCACAAAAAAACTATTCTTATTCTTCTGCTATCATTGACAGCATTTACTTTTCAGGCTCAGGATCAGAAAAACAGAATGAAAGAAGCAAAATGGTACATAAAAATGGCGAATACAATTCTGACAAGTGCAGACAGTCTGATATATTATGTTGACCGGAATCCAAAATGGGCTTACGATGTTGCTTTCCTTGGTATGGCAATTGATAGATTAGGAAATACTGACGTCAGGTACTCAAAATATATGGAAGACTGGGTCAATCATTTTGTGACGACTGATGGTTCTGTTCTTGATTACAAACTCAATGAATACAACCTTGACAGGATCTTTCCAGGAAGAGATATTATTACTGTATATAAAAGAAATCCTGAACCAAAATACAGAATTGCGCTTGATAATTTTATTGAACAGCTTAAAACACATCCAAAAACAAACTCCGGGGGTTATTGGCATAAGAATATTTATCCATCGCAGATGTGGCTCGACGGAATATTTATGGCCTCGACCTTTATGGCTCAGTATGCAAAAGAATTTAACAAACCCGAATGGTTCGATGTAGCATGTACACAAACAAAGATGATCTACGATAAGACTCTCGATTCTGAATCTGGTTTGCTGATGCATGCGTGGGACGAAAGCCATTCACAGAAATGGTGCGATCCAATGACTGGGAAATCACATTATCCATGGAGCCGTGCGATGGGATGGTACATTCTGGCTATTGAAGATATTCTTGAATACCTGCCCGATAATCATCCTGCCAGGGCCGATCTTCTATCAATACTTCAAAAAACCTGCGATGCGTTGATCAGGGTAAGAGATCCAAAAACCGGGCTCTGGTTTCAGGTACTTAATTATGGCGGCAGGGAAGGAAACTACCTTGAGGGTTCGGGATCAGCAATGTTTACTTATGCTTTTGCAAGAGGCGCTCATCGAAACTGGCTCGATAAGAAGTATCTTTCAATAGCTTATACTTCATTTGACGCGATTATTAAAGAACTGATCACAGTTGATGGAAAAGGTCTTGTCACTATGCATAATATATGCGGAGGGTGCGGACTTGGAGGAAACCCCTATCGTGATGGCACATATGAATATTATGTACACGAAAAACGCATAGATAATGATACTAAAGGTGTTGCTCCATTCATAATGGCTGCTATAGAACTCGACAGGTAATACTCCATTATACATATCTGGCTCTTTCAGAGCCTTATTGATATGACTTGAAATGGATAAACCTTCTTTCTGTCGGTAAAATGGGGCTGTTCCTCTATTTTATTTTAACTACTTTATTTACTACTGTATTTTTACTGATGAAATTTTCATGAAGCAGGCAACTGTTTTTAGTTAGAATTGGGGTTAATAAAAAGGGTGCGGAGTTAGTTACGCACCTTTTTTGAATTTATATGGTTTTGTTTATGATCCCCTGTCTATTAAGATGCTTATTTAATATCAAATAACCTGCAAATGTGCCTGTTATAGATATTCTCATATACGCACTTTGAAACGGTCTGTTCGTTTGTTTCCAGTAGCCTGAAATAATCTTTCATCTTCAAAGCCGCCAGCTTGTATGCAACATGAATCAATTGTCGCATATTTGGATTATAGGCCGAGTTTCCCGTATTATGCTTTAACGAATCAGAGAACTTAATACCAGTCCATTCAGAAACATCCTGTTTTGATGGAAGAGCAGACACCTTAATATCAATAACATCTGCGTACGGAGCACATAGCTCATCGATTTTCTCCAGTGATTCAGCATAAATCTCTTTGACAAAATTGAGCGCTTCCCCACCAGCGCTGGCGAGACCGATTACCTCTTCAAGCCAGGTGGTTCCTGCTGTTTTCAGATGTATTCCTTTCTCTGATTTTTTTATAATTGAACCAATATATGGATATATAGCAAACTTGTCTGATCCTGAATGAATGCTCATCTTCAGGTTTTCAGGCAAACCAAATTCCTTTACTGCATAATCGATGACCATGAGATCAGATTCAAATTCCTTAGCAAATAACAATGGGTCCCCGACATAATCAACACCTTTGTTGAATCTTCCTGAAAATTTCGGAGCAATTGTCTGTACTGGTATATTTTCGGATGCCAGCATTTTGAGTATGAAAAAAAGTTCCACCGGTGTCTGTGGGTGAGGTACTTCATCCATTGAAACTTCTGTGACATAATTGTCATTTCCTTTTATTCTTTCAATTTTTCTGTAAATCTCAAAGGCCTTAATTGATGCAAAAAGATATTTTTCTGCTATTTCTCTTATCTGAGATTCAGACGTTTTAAATGACAATTTTGTTCCCGGAATTTTCAGTTCGCCGGTATACTTTTTAACATCTGTAAGGAATTCTGCGATATCATTCTCGTCAGCTTTCTTTCCGATATAAGATGCCACATCAATTGTAAAGAAATCGGAGCAATCTATAAAACGCTCAACCGTATCGAGGTTAATATGATCCGCATCTACAAAATATGGCTTTTTAAATCCGGCTGCTTTTGTTACCATATCTGCCTCAATCCTTACATCCTCTGGCTGGGTTCCAATTGTATTGTGTTCACGATTTGATTTATTCCAGACTGGTGTAATTTCAATGCCTTTTGCAGATGCAGCGGTGATCGCTTTTAATTGTGCGCTTCCCTGGTGACCAAATCTGTCGCCAAGACCAATAGAATATTTACCCAGAGTTATCATAATGTATTATTTAAAGATAGTAATCAGGTTTTGACATTTTCCTAACCCTCTTATGTGAAGGTTGCCTGTCTGCCAGTAAGCAAGGGCAGGGGGTAAGCACAAAAAACCTGTGTTCATAAATCATAAGAAAAAGTCAACATTTTCAGAAGTTACTATATCAACAGGAATGTATTCAATCTTATCGGGAATCTTATGTAGCGAAAGGTACTCAAAGAGTTTTTTTATTCCCTTATAAGTTTGTTCCTCGGGCCTCTGGCCAATCAGAAACCTTGTAATTCCTGACTTCAGGTACTTTACATTTGAATCGAGAAGATCGTATCCGATAAGATTAATTGACATTAATCCCTTCTCTTCAAGATAAAATGCAATCAGGTACGACCTTGAACCGGTGATAAAAATTGAACCGATTCCGGGGTTTTCAAGAAATGCCTTATCTATGGCATTCTTTACCATTTCAGATGATGGGTCCGGAATATTGATAATTATCTTTTTGCCTTTATTTTTACCCGTTTTCTGAAAATAACTCATAAATCCCTCTGTCCTGTGTGTAAGGTGATGGACATTCTGAATATTTCTGGCGATGGTAACAACTAGAATATCACTTTTTTCAGGAGTAACCATATCGATAAGCTGACCGGCAACCCTTCCGCTCTTAAATATCTCTTCCCCTACATATGCAAGGAAATTAGTGTTTTCGATATATCCGTCAATGAAAACAAAAGGTACTTTTCCCTTTTCAAGCCGGGAACAAAACGCTGTTGATTCCGATTTAAAAATTGGCGCGAGGAGGACTCCGTCAGGTTTTAAATCAAAGACGATATTGGTTTTCTTCTGAAAATCTTCTTCACTCTGCATGTCGAAAGTTACCTGACTGAGGGTCACTGGAAAGGGATCCAGCTCTTCAATAGCCCTGAACATACCCAGAGGATGCTTTTTCCAAAAAGCATTATTTTCCGAAGGAGCGGGGAGAAGTGATACAAAGTGAAATCGTTTCTTTGATTTCAGTACCTGAGCCATAACATTTGGCGAATAATTAGTCTCTTTAATTATCTTCTGGACCTTCAGTCTTGTCTTTTCAGCAACCTCGCCTCTGTCGTGTATAACCCTGTCAACTGTGCCTATTGATATACCCGCTATTTTGGCTATATCCTTTATTCTGATTTTTCTTGGAGGCATATTAGTTATATGATTTTGTCAGTCTAAAACAACTTTTTTAACTTTTGGTGCAAATAAAGTCATAATTATCCATGCAAAGAGGTAAGCGCTTCCGGCTATTGCAAACATAATAACATAACCGGTTTCAATATGCCCCAGATTCTTGAAATGTTCAAGTATCGCGCCTGCAATATATGAGATAAATGCCCCACCGACAGCACCTGCCATACCACCAATCCCAGTAATAGAACTTACAGCCTTTTTGGGAAATGAATCAGAAACAGTTGCGAAGATATTTGCTGACCATGCCTGGTGAGAAGATGCTGCCAGAGCTATCAGACATACTGCTCCCCATGTACTGATACCAGCTGCCGATGCAAACACAACTGGTATAACAAGGAGTGCAAAGATCAGCATAGTTATCTTCCTGGCCTTAAATGGAGACATTCCTTTCTTCATCATATATCCGGAGACCAATCCTCCACCAACACTGCCCAC
>Ga0302271_10002017_pt1 | contig 18790 bp, 9 predicted proteins | sample III_Bog_N1_1_FD_198767 | JGI IMG/M metagenome (GOLD analysis project Ga0302271, IMG submission 198767) | Peat permafrost microbial communities from Stordalen Mire near Abisko, Sweden - III_Bog_N1_1 | ecosystem: Environmental > Terrestrial > Soil > Wetlands > Peat | place: Sweden: Abisko...
GCTGCTACTTCAGCTGCAGGTGTTACTTGCTTAACAGGAACAAATGTTTCTTATTTAACTGGAGCAGGAGTAGCGCTGACATCAATTTTCTATTAGCCTGCATTGAGCACATCGAAAACTGGTACTATTGCTGGCTTTCCTAATAGCTTTTTCTTTTTAACTTCCACTGCTGGCACTTCCATGGTTTCTGAGTTTCCTAGATAAAAAGAGATACAAGCTTAAGCTGTTGTTGGTTTGGAGGATAGGATTGAGCTGCCTTGTTGAAGAGAGAGATAACTTGCTGTTTCTGCTTTTTAGTTTTCGTTCAATTTTCTTTTTGTTTTCTTATTTTGTCCTTTCTCTTCCTTTTTTGGCTTTTTAAAATAATTATTTATTTTTCCAAGCTCACACACACTTCTGTCCCTCCCTAACTTGAGAACTATCCCAAGGATCTTTATCTTATTTTTCCCTCCTCTAGACGCCCCCCCTTCTTATTTTCGTTAAAAAATTGACAGTTTTTCCCTCGATTTTTCTATCTTTTGTTCGTTTCAAAGTTACCCTTTTTCCCCCATTATTTTTTGTTTCACTAAACTGTCTCGTTTTTCTTGCCATTTTCAAGGAGCTTGTGGGAAGGGTTTAAGCTTTGATTTCGGAAATGAAGTAATTTAAAATGGCATATCCATAATATCCCTCCCCTTTCTAATTAATAAATCATAGACCTTCTAGAAATACATAAATTACCCCTAATGTTCAAGTTTTCTTGATTTTTACAGAAATCAAACAAGTGAAAATAACAAAATTTATCTCTCTTTCTCTTTCTATCTTCTCTCACTAGATCTTATTGTACTATGGAAGGAACTGCTTAATAAGAAACCAGTCCCATAATTGAATAGACTGATCCAACTGAGATATTTTTCTCAAAGATGTATAAACTGTGCTTTAACAAAATCGTGCCATTAAACACATTGATCGATGCTTCAATTTAGAGACAATTGGAAAATTGCTACTTTCGCTACTTCAAATCATATAAGACAGTCTGTTCAGAGGCTCACAAATACGACGATGACTTTATTTATGAAGATGATGGTGATGAAGACGATGAAGATTATGAAGATGATGAAGAAGAAGATGGTTTTAGTTGAATATGTTGTATTTTTATCTGTAAAAGATCATATTCTTTAAAAATTTTAGAATCAAACCAAAATGAAGGATCAAGAATGTTCTTATCATAGAAATTTAAAGCAGCCCATATTTTAGCTCTAAACTTCATGTGAAACTGAGAAAAATAAAATAATAGCAAAACCATATGATAAAGTAAATTCAAAAACAATCTCTCAAAAGTCCAAAACTAAATATCTTTTGTTGAAAGATTTTCGTTTGGAAAGAAAAAATAATAATTGAAAATTGATTGTAAAAAGTTGCTTTTTGAATTGTTTTGGAGAGCCTGAGAAGAAACTGGGTAAGAGTTAGATAATTTTGTTATTTGCGGGTTAAGTGGATTAAAGATTCTAATCGGATGAAATGAAATATCATAATTTCACAAAAAACAAGAATTAATCTTGATGAATACTCTCTTTCTCTCTTTCTAAAGAAGAGTTGTGTGTTAATTAACCAAAAAAAAAGAAAAGAAGCTAATCAGTTATTTTATCTATTAAGGGGAATTTAAATTAATAAAAAATACAAATGCACCAAGCTTCTAAAATTATGCAGAATTAAACAGAAATAAAGGGAAGACAAAATGGGAGTGAATGTGGGATTGAATATTCAAGCAACGATGATTCGACTCTCGATTACGAACCTGCAGCTAAGACTCTCTACCATTGCGAACTAGATAATTTAGATGGTGAGAATTAAACCATTAATTGCTAGGCAGATATTAATCCTTCTAAACTAAAGAATAACCAAGATAATTATGATTATTGTGGCATTGAGTCAACATTGACATAAAAGTTTGCTGAAAAGTTTCCTTCAAATAGATAAAACTGCTAGTAAAATGATGTAGAACAAAAAAGAAATTGTAAAGAAATTGAGTAACTAAAAAACTAACTTCTTCAAATGAAAATCGAATGGAATGCTGAGAAGTCCAAATATTCTTAGATTGAATCAGAACTCATAGAAGCTCACTCCATCATTTTCAAACTGAGGCAAGATAATCTTTAACTGGATCAAGAGTTACAAGTCACAATGTCATAAATAAAAAAATACAAACAAAATAAAACTAACCCACGCACACACATCTTGTTATCTCTGCGTTTTTGCGGATAATATTTGCAAATATTTTTTTTGCTTTAAACAGAGATAAATACAAAGAAGCAAAGATTTAGCTTGGTCGTATGGCTGAAGAAGTAACTCTTACTAACACAAGAGCAAGATAATCTGAAATCGAGAAGACAAAAGCAGAATCAGAAATCACAAAATTAAGAAATTTACTTGAGACAACACAGAAAATGAATGAATATTTACTTGGAAGAAATCAAGCGATAAGAGATCAACCTTAGAAGAATCGTGTCAGTTCGATGGATTTTAGGAGTGTTTAAGGAAAAGAGGGAGGAATTGAGAATGAGAGTATTAGTAGTTTGTACTATTTATCAAGATAAATCAACTAAAGTAATATGAGTACATAATCAAACGAATAACTGATCGATTCGGGAAAATAATCATATTTATCATCGAAAACATCGAACAAAATAGAACCACAAATCATTCGAAAATCATATGAGAATTCAAAATAGGAACACACCAATAAAGATGCAATCTTAATACCCAAAATATCAAGCACACAACAAAAAGAGAATAGATATGAGAATTATTGCAGCAATCCTAAGGGAAAAAGCGATAAAGGTTCAGCAATAATAACATAGTAGCACACTCACAATGTATCAGCTCAACTAGAATATTAAAAAGTTGTAAAGGCAGTAGGAGATACAGAGCAATAAATCATAGAACTAACTATTCAATGCTAGACACTAGCCTCCAAGATATGTGTAAAATTGTTACAAAAAAATAATGGTTTTATGGGAAGTAATGAATTTGAAATACAATAAAGACATAATTCCACATAAATTACTTTATCTGATATGATTTGTTAATACTGAAAGTAAAAATGTGTACTTTTATCTTCTTAGGCATGTGAATAGATCCATGTTGTTGTTCTCAGCAGGAAGTTATTGGAGTTGAGAAATCGCATAAAAGAAAAAGAGTTTTTCCTTGAAGGCCTCAAATCAACATCTAAATCACTTTCTAATGAAATAATCAGATTTTTTTGACTCAATGATGGAATTCCTATCATTTTTTAGTGATCCAGCTCATTATCTACTTGATCTCACTAAGATTTAAAGAAGAAAAATATAAATTAAAAAATCATTTTCAATTTGCAATTTCATCCAAATATGTGTTGCTATTATATTCGTTTAAATCATTTACTTGTTGACACTTTCGATTTTGAGTAAATGTTTGACTTTAGACGCGAGATCACCTTTATCAGCTTCTAACACTTTCTTTTACAACTTGATGCTTTCTTCATAGCAGTTTTCAAGTAACGCTTCTGTCGCTGAAGGAGCCTCGTCATCGTCAGAAGAAAAAGCATCATGAAGATATTCTTTCTCTTCATCGGGATCGTCTTTGAGGAATGTATTCTTTTTGTTAGATTTTGTTGTTACAGGTACTACTATTTTCCCTTTTTACTTAGTCGTTGCGTTCCTTTTGATTTAGAGAATTTTAGCATTTTCTTGCTCGTATTTATATATCTATTAATGCTTGAAATAAGCATCTTCTTCGAAGTTATAAACGTTTGCAAGGATATCTTGTTTCGGGGCTTATTTTTTGGATGGTGAATTGAATACCCTCGCAGCTGCTCTTCGCTTACTTAGTCCATCATCATAAGATGCTTTTGGTAGAAGACTCTTTTTTAATTCAGAAATCTTTTGTGGTTATTGATTCGGTGAATGTGATTCGTTTCGAGTAGTGCCATTGGGATTATTGAAAAAGCTGTTTGAGCCGAAGGTAGTGCTGTTGTTATTGTGATTTTTGGAAGGGGATACAGATTAGTTTCTGTACACAGTTCTAGTCATGTTTTTGATAGTCGAATTGGTATTATTATTAGTGCAATTTCTATTCGTTGAAGTAGTTGTAGCAGTTTATGGTGTTAATGCTTCCGAATGAGCTTGTTGTTTAGCAGTTTTTAGAAGAGATTGCTGTAATCCAAAGGAGTTCTATTGGTTTTAGTATTTTGACATTGGAGATGATGAAGATTTTGAAGAGTATATAAATGCTGTATTATTGTTGTTCTTGGGTGAATTCTTGTTGAGATTGCTATTCAATGGAGTTAAAGATGATGACTTATTGATTTCTTTATTCTTTTATTCTTGAAGGTATAGTAAATATTATAGTTTCTCAATGCTCATATTCCCAGGTTATTATTAACTGTTATTGGTACTACTGTTATTATTATTATTATTATTATTATTATTATTATTAACAAATGCCCCTGTGAAGTTTATCAATTAGTTATCTGATTTAGGATTCTTATATTGCAGCTACTGCTATTATAATACTATCATTGGTGTGGATATTTCAGAAGTATTCTAATTTATATTATAATTATGACTAAGCATCGAAGAAAACCTCTTTTGAATATGTCTTTTCTGCACTGCTGATGACTATGAAGAAGAAGTAGAACCTAGAGTGTTGTCTTATTAAAAAGCAGATGCAGGTAATGGTATAAGGCTTAGATTATTTGATAAGTTGTTTTGCAAAGCTGAACTAAAATTTGAACTTTAATTTATCGATGGAGAAGTTAATCCCAAGGCACTGTTGTTGAAGTTATTAGAAGCACTTGAGTAGTTCAAATTATCCAAACCATACTATTTACAGTCGATTGTATCTTAAGATGGTCTTTGTTTTTATAGTCTAGAGTGATATTAATCGTTTCGCTTTGTCCTCAATAAACTGTCTTGATGATAAGTATTTGGGATTGAATATTATTACTATTGTTGTTGTTGCTAAGCGAAGAACAGAGATGATTCTTAAGTTTACTATGGTTGTGATTGATTAACCAACATATTACTTCTTCTTCTGGTTTGCGTTGAAAGAACAGGAATAGAAAAAGGAGTCCTTGATATATCATTTGAAGAAGCGTTGATTGTTGAGGCTGAAGTGTTTTTGGGTTAGAAAATAGACTTTGGAAGCAACATTACTTCCCTTTACTTTTAATCTATCTCACTTAGGTACTATTTGGCTTACTGCGGAAGCGTTTTTCTGATAATAACTCGATCTGCTTTGATGTCTTCAATGATTCTATTCTTATTCATATTGCTGCGTTTTAGTTGTTGTTCTATGTTATTACTTTTTCTTTCTAGCATTATTCGCACATCTCTGAGCTTCTTAGACAACTTAAATGGCTTCGAAGCGTAATTCAAATCGGAATCAGAACAAATCTAACATTTTTTGAGTAAACCTATGAACTCCGATTTCTTTTTCCTATCTCCTGGCAATTCTTACTCTGGTTGATGTCCTTTAGCGTTGCTTAGGATCTACTCGACTTCGAAAGTATTTGATAGTTCGTCTTCAGTCTAATTTCTGTCAGCAACAGCGAATTCTTGCTGAGTTTTCTGCAATTAGTAGTCTAAGTATTCCTTTTGAATATCCATCAGAGTACTTTGGAGATTTAGCTGAGTCTACTTAGGGTCAAGATGTTTCTTAGAAATAGTAATATCTTTAGATTGTTTGAGAGTGGTTTGTTCTTATATTGATTACTGTGAATAGCGTGGTTATGATGATTTACTATACTCTTGGTCATGCATGTTCATTTGTTATGATTTCTGATCAGCCGCTAGGTATTGGTCTTGCGATTATCCAGATCTAGCTGGAGTTCCATCATCGATGAGTTTTTTGGTCTCTTCGATGAGTCGAGCATGTAAATCGTAGAGTCGTTTCATGCAAGAATAATCTGCCTTTTTTGTACTGATTAACTAGTCCAAAAATAAAAAACAATTCTTTAATCTGGAGTTTTTTATTCAGTAACTGATTGCAATTCCTGAGCTGAATTGGCTGGCAAGCTTTTTAAAGAAGATTGATGGAAATTTTCTCATGAGTTTATTAAATCGAAAACTAAAGTGTATTTCTTAAGAAGTTAAGTGAGGCATAAATCAGAGATAAAATACTAGAGTTGTGCCTCCCAAATAGAGTTTATTAAAAGAATAAGAGAAATAGATGAATTTTAGTTAATTCAGTTAAAAACACTCCTAATTATGATGAAAAATCTCAATATTTATTAATTTTGAATTCCTCAGAAAAAAGAAAGCTAACTTGTTACTTGTCATTTACTCATTCCCTTCCTTACTGGTTACAGATGATTAAAAGTAAATTTAATAATTATAAGCATGGATTGAATTTGCTTAATATTAAAATAAACCTTGCCAAATCAAGAAAATATTCTTTTCATTTTCCTATTTTTTGCAAAAGGAACATTTCATTTCAAAGTGATACTTTTTTTATAAAATTACTAATATTGTTCTTGATATACTATGCGATTCTCTATTTTTTTCTTCTATTTCTAACTTAGAATTGTTTCTCTCAAGGGGTCTTAAACTAGATTTTCCTGGTAAAGCATGATGTTTCATTTGGAAATTTCATAAGTACATTGATCAAAAAAGAAGATATTTTAGATACAGATTGTTGGATATTTTGACTGGAGACAACGACTTTGTGATGATTCTCGAATTATTTTTTAATTATTATTCTTGTTGAGATGAGCCAGTTTGAAGAGAAGCATGAGAAACAGTTAGAAGATAATTACTTAATTATTTTTTAGATGAATAAAAATAGTACCAAATTATTATTAGAATGCAATATAATATGCTCTTTCTTTATCTACAAGAAATCCACCATTTCTTTTAGGAAACAACGAAGAAGATGCTTTGATACTTTCCTCACATTTATATTTCTCCTTTTGCTACTTATTCTTTGACTTCTTAATCATTCAACCATTTTTGTATTTTACCTTCTTACCATAATCCAACTTTCTTCTCTCCATTAGACAGCACATACACACCTACACCATCTTGTTTCCCATTGTTCCATTTCCCTATGAACTACCGTCCATCTTGCCACTTGAAAAGTCCCTTGCCATGCTTTTTATCTTCTTTATATTCACCATCGTAGCACTTTCCATCTGGCCATTCTAATCTGCCTTTACCATCCATCATATTTTTTCTCCAATCTCCTGAATATACTCTCCCATCCAGCCATTTAAACACTCCGAATCCGTTCATTAAGTTGTTTTCAAAGCTTCCTTCGTATTCCGATCCATCAGCGAATCGCAATACTCCCTTGCCACTCTTTTTGCCATCAATGTAATCGCCTTCGTAATGAGAGCCATCACTCCAATCTTCTTTGCCTTTACCGTGCTAAACAAAAGAGAAGAAAGAAACATTAATTTTGGTTTTTTAAACATATTTTTTGTCTTTTGTCTGAAAAAAATGAAAATAAGGGAAGATATCTTCATAAAAATTACTTGTTTATCTTTCTTCCAATATCCTTCGAATACTGCTCCATTCTTGTGATGATATATTCCTTTTCCATTTGCTTTATCATCTTCCCAATCCCCTTCGTATACATCTCCATCTGCATGAGTGAGCTTGCCTTTTCCACTGCATTTATTTAATTTCCATTCTCCTTCATATTTCGAACCATCTTACCAGGTTTATTCTCCTTTTCCATCTCTCATTCTATTCAGCCATTCTCCATTATAAACAGCACCACCGTCAAGTGTGTAAGGTTCTAATTTCACTCTTCCTCCCCTAGATTATTCTAGAGGGTCAATTTAAGCCTCTATTAGCAAAGAAATACCTCTTTACTAAATACTATTGCTGTTGTCATTAGCTTATATTTTCGGAGTATTAGGCTTACTATTATTCTCTGAGAATGCATCCTATTTAAATGCATTACTGCCATTAAGTGACAACTCCTTCACAGGATTATTATTATTGTTATTTTCATTTTGTTTGTGATCTTTATGATGCATACTTGAGTCTTCATTTTTAAACTAATTATAATCTACAGGCACAGCTGCATTTTCAGGATTGTCGTAAGCAACGTAGTTGTTAAGATCGTGTGCGTGATCATCGAATTAATTATATTCTTAGTATTAATGGTAACTGCTGTTCACATTATTTGTTGGCTAATTAACTTGATTCACATTGTGGATACTCAATTACTGTTAAGTCGACAGTCTTCTAGGCGAACCATCTTCATACGCCTCAGCAAATTTATCTCGCTGATTATTCGCATCATGATCTTATTACTTCTATGCTGTTTGTTCATACGCATATCCCTAATCCTTTTGTTAAGCTTTACTACTGATATTATGGTTCTCTTTGTTTGGGTTTGTACTTTCTTCCGATCCGCTATCATCTAATGCAGGCTTTTTACTCTTTTACTTATTATTCTGACTGCCTCCACCATTGCGTTGTTGTTTGCTCTCAGGAGGAATCAGATCAAAATCATGAATCTCACTATCATGGTCCTTAGGCCCACAACAAGCTGTGTTACACTAGCCCATCCCTCCTCCGCTTACTATTAATGTATTGTTGAGATTAACGTATTCTTCTATTTTTATCGAATTTTTTATTGACAGTGTGTGTGCGTGTTCTTTACGTAACTAATCAATATAATCTGATACTTAACCTTGTGTGATTTGAAAGTAGCTTTTTAGATTAGGATTGTAGTAAGTTAAAAAATTAATATTGATTTATTGTTTGTCTGTTGTTGTTGTTATTGTTGTAGTTGCTGTTTAATGAAATATCATGAAATAATTACTTTCTTTTGAAAGTCATAAATCAATAGTTGATATTCAAATGAGTACTCTCTAATCATAATAAAGGATCAAAAAGCAAAGGCATTTATCAGGTAAAAGGAGCTATCATATTTAACGAATCTTTAAATAATAGTCACTTTAAAACAGAACACAAAAATAATTTTAGAACAGGCTAACAAATGAATATTCTTTTTACTGTAGTACTTAGATTCGTGAGAAAAGTGTTAATTTACAATTAATAGGATCTTAAATGATACTTATTTTTTATATTTTGTTTGTTCAAATATTACTCATTAATGGCCTTCATTTTTCTTGTAATACCAATGTGAAATAATAGATTCTTCTTTAAAACAAACAAAGTATTGGAAAAATGTTTTAAGAAAATAATTTAAAACCAAAATATTTTTTATCAATTCTTAGTTACACATTAGCCACATTGAAAAATATGGAATACATAAGAATCCTCGGATTTAATATTTCTATTGTGAGAACAGAGAAAGGTTATGCCATAAAGGATAATGCTACTTCTTTTACTTTTATTATTAATTTAGTTTTAGAGAAGTGAGTTAAAGACACTTTGAAAATCTTTGTTTAATTTTCTCAATACTATTGTCAAATAAACTCAATCTAACATTAAATCAATCTTTTTGCTTTGATAACTAATTATTTTAATATTCTAATATCATACTTACCAATTTCTATAACATAGAGAGAAAGAATAAACGAAGTGAGAGTAACACACTTTGCAATTCCTTCTCCTAACTACTTTGCACCATTCTCACCAATACGATTACCGCCGAGATCTAGTTTTAAAGAAGTGAGAGTAACACACTTAGCAATTCCTTTTCCTAAATGCTTTGCACCATTATCACCAATACTATTATCGCGAAGATCTAGATTTAGAAAAGTGAGAGTAACACACTTTGCAATTCCTTCTCCTAACTGCTTTGCACCATTCTCACCAATCCTATTATTCCTGAGATTTAGTTTTAAAGAAGTGAGCGTAACACATTTTGCAATTTCTTCTCCTAACTACTTTACACCATTCTTACCAATACTATTACCGCAGAGATCTAGATTTAAAGAAGTGAGTGTAACACACTATGCAATTCCTTCTCCTAACTACTTTGCACCATTATCACCAATACTATTATCGCCTAGATTTAGATCTAAAGAAATGAGAATAACACACTTTTCAATTCCTTCTCCTAACTATTTTGCACCATTATCACCAATACAATTACCCCAGAGATCTAGTTTTAAAGAAGTGAGAGTAACACACTTTGCAATTCCTTCTCCTAACTACTTTGCACCATTCTCACAAATACGATTACGACCGAGATTTAGCTTTAAAGAAGTGAGAGTAACACACTTTTCAATTCCTTTTCCTAAATGCTTTGCACCATTATCACAAATACTATTATAGCTGAGATCTAGATTTAAAGAAGTGAGAGTAACACACTTTGCAATTCCTTCTCCTAACTACTTTGCACCATTCTCACCAATACTATTACAACGGAGAAAAAGATTTATTGAATTTATTAATTGATTAGGTGTTTGTTGTAGTTTTTTCATCAGCTATAATAGATCCTATGCGTTTATTGAAATCCTTTCAACAATAGATTCTTAGAATTTAGGAGTTTTCATTTGAATTTTATGAAACAGTTGACATCCCATGGTATTCTTGTTTAATATTTTTATTATTCTTTCCTTTTTTTATGATTTTTTTTTTCAATTCTCAATTAAATATTTGAAATAGGTAATCCTTCACTGTGTTTCTTTTAAACATCTTCCACAACTTGTGAAATTAAATAAGATTCTTGAGTATTAGCGTTTTACCTTTGTGAAGTAAAATTAACTTGTGGATTTTCAGCTAAAATAAATTCTTAAAAAGGATGTTTTTGCTTTTTCAAATAGATTTCAAGGAAAAATAACAAAATTCTTCGGATGAAATGTCTCATAAAAATCTTCTAGAATTTTACTAAGAGAATTTATTAATTTTTTAATAAATAAATTCGTGGCAATCAAGTAAGAGTTAGTTAAATCGATATCTGAATCAAAATTTTAGTAATTAAAAATTATCAGCATTTTGCCTCTTTTGCTTTGTATAAACATATTCTGCCTCGTAAATTTTACTGACAATATTATTAAATTATTAGTTTCTGTACAAGATTTCATTTAAACACCAAGAAGGTACATATTGAAAAGGTTCATCAATTATTCCAAAAAAAAAATGATTCTGTTGAAGGAAAACAACCCTTTTTTACTCATACAGATTTTAAAAATATTACAAAGTCATTTAATCAAGATAATCTTTGCAACTATCTCTTCTTTGATTAGGTGAATATCCTCCTTTGCAGGGATTCAATAGTTAGCCGATTTGAAAAGAGATTGACACTTTTCACTGTGTATTGTTAAATCCCTCTAATCTCCAATTAGTTTGTTAGTTTGTATTTTCTTTGGTTGTAACTTTGTTATCACAATTATTAATATCAGTGCTACTTATCTCTTCAGGGTATTTGAATCCCCTTGGTGGTAATCCTGTAGAAGGGTCTGTTCCTTTAGGTCTTCTAAATAATAGAATGTACGGCTCAGGTCTATGCTAACTGTAATGCACCCATCCTGTAGAAATTGTTAAATAATTCAGAAAACTTGTAATATTTTTCAGTGATCATCTTATTACCTCTACTCTATTAGATCCCAAGAGCTCGCCATTCACTTTCTGAGAGAGTACCTGATGTATGCGGCATCATCCTGAAGATTGCTTTTGTCAAGACAACAGAGCGATATTCAAAGTAATCATCGTAGTACTTCTCACCATATTCTATTTCAGTTGGCAAGCGAGGCATAGGAGTTTAATGAATATGTGTTACTTTCTATTGTGTTGATGCTATTCGTTTTAATCAGATTTAAATGATTATTTTGTTTTTGTTCAGCTACTTTTTTTTGTTTGATTTCTCGCGATTGTTGTTCTGATGCAAATTTAAATTAGCATATTGGAGACTCCCACTTGCTGCTCAGGAATTATTTGGTATGCTATCAAAAGGATGTTTAAGAATAGAAAAAATAATGAGTTAAATCATAATGCATTTAGAAAAGGAATTTTGAATGAGCAGGCTTTAATCGTCTCTGCTCACTAAGATGAATATTGATGAGGCTGTGATCAAATAACTTCAATTTGTATTAATACAAATGGGTAGAAAGAGTGAAATACATTTTTTTAAACAAATAAATATTCATTATTTTTAGAGCATATTTTTATTACTGCCCTAATTCCATAATTCGATTAATGTACTAAATAGTTAAATTGGATTGTTATTATCTATGACCATATTTGTAGGTATTGTTCAAGGTTTTAACATAATGAGAAATACCTTGGTGTTGAATGAAAGAAGTGCAGAATAAATTATTTTATGAATCAAATGTTATGAAATAATAAAATAGAAAATAATAATTTAAAATATCATTATCTTAGAAATTAGGAAAATAATTAGTTTCATTTCAATATCTGCCCTGTCTCTTCTGATTACATTAACACAAGAATCCTGCTGTCTGAATTTTTGGATAAAGTAATAAAATTCTTTTTTCGAACTTAATGAAGAAAGTGATCATGCCAAAGGCAAAAGAGTGTAAAAGAATTAATTACATATTGCTAAGAATGAGTGGATCTAAAGTGGGAAATGGAAATTAGACAGAGTTGAGAAGAAACAATAAATAATTTTACATTAAGAAATCAACTAAACTATTACAGTCACATGAGAAACAGCTTTTCCGCATCATTACTGCTGCTACTGTCAGTTCTAGCTCTCTGCCACGCTCTTGAAGATCCACATTTATAAGAGTTTGAGGAATTTAAGAGCAAATTTGGGAAAAAATATACCAATGATCATCAGCATACTCAGGGAATGCGCAATTACAAAGACAACAGACAACATATTACGAAACATCAACTCGATGATCCCTCAGCGAAATACGGACATACATAATTCTCTGACTTGTCACCTTAAGAATTTCAAGAAAAGCATTTGAATTTCAACTTCGATATGCTGAAAAGATCCCAAGCTGCCATCAAAAGAGCAATTCAACCTATGAACTTCTTGAGATCTAGCTAGCAGGAAAGTCACGAGGAACTCCCAGAGAGCTTCGATTGGAGAGATAAGGGAGTGATTACTCCAGCAAAATTCTAAGATACTTGTGGGAGCTGCTGGACATTCTCGACAACTGGTGTTATCGAATCTCAATATGCTATTAAATATGGTGAGTTGCTTAATTTCTCCGAATAAATGTTGCTCGATTGTGATAATACCAATCAAGGATGCAAAGGTGGACTCATGACAGATGCTTATCAGTCTCTGCAGAAACTAGGTGGCATTTAGACTGTAAAATTAACAAATACATTTGAAATAATAATAAAACATTTGTTTTTTTTTCCCTCATGATTTTCAATGGTTTTTGTTTCTTGAATTTTGAATCAAATTAGGCTTCTGATTATGGCAACTACAAGAACCAAAAATCCACCTGTCAACTTGATAAATCTAAAATCAAAGCAAAAGTTGTTGATTGGTATTAAATAGCAGACGACGAAGAAGTCATGAAACGAGAACTTTTTAAGAATGGACCAATTGCTGTTGGCATCAACGCTAGAAAGCTCTAATTCTACAATGGTGGTGTTTCAGATCCTAAAGACTGTGACAGTGCAATTAATCATGCTGTTCTCATCGTTGGATATGGTGTTGAAAATGGACAAAGATACTGGCTTGTGAAGAACTAATGGGGGTAAGAATGGGGTTTAGATGGATTCTTCAAGTTAGCTAGAGGAAAACATCAGTGTGGTATCAGCACTTATGCTTCAATTGCTTTCGTTGAAAAAGCTTGAAGAAATCTATTAATATTTGTCTAAGTTTCTGTGATTAAAGATAACTTCATCTTAACACTGTTATTATTAAAACGAAATCTGATTTTATGCAAACAAATTGTAATTGTTAATTTTATACTTCTGGAATATGTTCATTGAAACTTCTCAAATTGAAGAACATACTTTGTTTAACTAATTAACTTATTATAAATTTATCAAAATCACCTGCTTTTTAAGAACTTTTCAGCTAACATAATCAATTTATCTCTAACGATTAAAGAAATAACTATTAACAATATAAATTTCATTTCAGACATTTTCAAACATCTTCTCGACAATTTCAATTTACTTAATCTTCTCTCTCCTTCAGTATATTTGAAAGTCACGTTATTCAAGTTTTTCATATTTTTCATATAATTAATCTGCTAGCACAATGATCTAAAGCACATCTATATCAGAAATGTGTTGAAGTTACTGCATTGCTTCTGAAAAATCAGTGAATTAACTAGCCTACCGAATTTCAATAACTGCAATGCTCAAATAATCAAGGAACACTTTTCTTTCTGGATGAGAAAGGTAGCTATCCCATAGTCTCATCACATCGAAGAGTTCAAACTCCTAAGTGAATATCAACATTAGCCATCTAAGGGAATAAAAATGTGGATCAACTTTGAGATTCTCAAGATTTTTCCAAGTTTCGGGTCTAACTTTTTATAATAAACTATTTAAAGACATTATTCTTGCTCTAATTCCTGATTCTGAGTCATCCAATGCTTTTAAGAAGCAGTCTCTGACTTCGGCCATTAATATTGTAAAACAGAAAAAGCAATCTGATTCTACAGATTCTGCAAATGCCTTATCAGCTACAAATGCATGGTAGAAAACAGCCATGATTTCATTCATTCCTTAGACATATTTAATACCCGGGTTAGTCTTGGCGTAGATGAATAGCATGCGAGTAAGCACATCTAAGTGGCGCTCACAAAGCATCCCACCTTTTTCCCATTCAACAGACTCACAAGCCATCCCTTGGATTATTGGCGATGGGTAAGTAGTATTGCTAACTTCTGATTAAACTTACTAAGATTATTACTAGAATTCTTCATCTTTTTCTACAATTTTTTTATCTTATTACTCTTCTTTTTTGGATTATTATTCTTTAGTATCCTTTTTATTTTAAACTTCAGCTTGCTCTGACGAAACAACCTTCTTTGGAATCTAACTAATTTACTCAATTGATTCTTTTGATTTCACTTCTTTATTTTTGTTTCCTACTGTTTCAACAAGAAGTTGATTCTTTCTATCCTTAATCTCTTAAATCTCATTGATATTTCCAATATTATCTCCTTTCTATTTCTCTTCATAATTAAGAGTATCTGGCATTTACCCTTCTTTCTCTAACTTCCCTGCTGTTTTCAAATATTTCTTAAAAGGATTTTAAAATGTATTTCCAGTACTTGTAACGAAAAAGTGCATCTCCGCTCTAGTTCGCGTTGAATCCTTCTCAATTTCGTTCCAAAGATCCTTATCGGAGAAGAAAGTTTTCCATTCAGGATTTCGAACTTTCATTTTTTCTGTTCTAGAAAAGAAATATTTCATTTCATCTTCCTCTTATTCCTGCCAAACTTCCTTAGAAGGCTCCTCAATTCCAGTTATGTAGGTCTTCAACAACATCTCGTAGGTTTCCTTGTTTTCATTTGTTTACATAGCCCATTTACTCCTCTCAGAAGGGAGATATCTAAGTAAGATCTTCCAGACAAGTGAACGAAGCCCACTCACATCATCTGGAACTCCTCCAAAACAAGTTTCCCTTAATTCCTCTACATTTATCACTCCATCTTAACCCCTCAGGATCCTCTTAAACGATTCTACTTTGTCCCTCATTCTATTTGGAAGCCGACTGCTATCATATTCTAGTAAATGTTCCAATCCAAACATATATTCACCTTCGCTACTGCTACAGCTGGTTTCGCAATCAGATTCACTGGTTTCTACTTTCTCTGTCGATAGAGATTCACCTGGATTGATAATTTTATCTTCAATTTCTTTTCTATTTCCAGATACTTTATATTTCACTTTTTCAACAGTGTTTTCAAGTTTGTTTTTTAACTTTAGCAACTAGTTCTTCATATGTGTTTGGTTTTGGAAATTATTTCTGAATGAGAATTGATGTTTGCTTCAAATCAGAATGTTAAATATATATTAGATCATCTAAACTCCCTCTTTTCTACTTTTATTACTTTGTCTTATTTCATTATTTTTAGAGTGTTAATCAACATTATTATGATAATCAACCAGCTAAGATTGAGTCACCACTTGAATAATGATGGCATTTTAAAACAAAAAACAGCAGGTAAGTACAAAAAAATCATAGCCAAAAATGCACTAACATCGTTTTAATCAAATTTTCTTTACATATGAAACTCAATTGTTTTTTTCAAACAACTAAATGATCCATTATTATGCTTAGTTTTTGACTCCATTAAACTAAATTAGCTAAAATTATGCTTTTTATCTATTCTTAAGTATTTTCGTTCTTGCTTCTTAATTAAATTTCTCAATAAAAATAATTAAAAAAAAAACACACACAACACAATGGGGTTGACTTTTCCCTTTGAGCATTTCCTGTGATTTTATTAAATTATTAATAAATTAGATAAACCACTAATTGAATAGTAATTGCCTTTAAATAACAATTTATTATGTCAGTAGTCTTGATGACTATTCTTTTTTTCTTCTAATTGATTTCAAAAAAAAGTCGCGAGATTGTTTGGCATAAAAAATAATTAAGATTTGCAGAAAGACGTTATTAAGGTTGAAAAAATTGATATTTTATTAAGAGAATCCCAGTTAACGAATCTTAATTAATTGGCAGTTCGAAATAGGATTGAAGAATAAATAGATCTATTATTTTTAAGCAATGTGCGACGATCTTACAGACACAACAGATGTGTTTCGAGTGGCAGCTTTCGAGTATTCTCCTCTCAATGAGAATATAGAATCATATGAGAAAATGCAAAAAGTCATTTCCGAATTTGATGGGAGATTTACTGAATATTCCTATCCTTCAAAGGTTCATGATATGGAAAGCAGTTCGATTAGTACATCTTAACTAACCCACAATAATTATGGTTATGACAGTGTACTTTCGAATAGCACTTAGTCTAGTGATTCGTAAGGGATTTCATCAATTGGAGATAGCCTTTTGAGATCGAATCTTGTCAATTCAAAAGAATCACTTTTCTAGTTGAATTGTCAATAATCTTATGATGACCATCAATTCCAGCCATTAAAGGAAATCACAGCGGTAAGAGCATATAAAACTATTTTATGTCTTGAAAATCACTTGCTATTGGTCCAATCATGTTTTTGAATTCAAAAAAAAGGAATAAAAGAATCAGATAAATTCATCTAAATTCACTAGAAAATTTGCTTCAATCTCAGAAGAAACCAAGATCAAAGAGGAACCCTAAGAATTAAATTTCGCTGAATTATCAAGATAAATGTACCTTCAATGCTAAAGCAATATGCAATAGCAGTAACAATTAGAGCAAATCAGGCAAAATGGGATTGATTAAAGGCAAAAAAGAGAGAAAGAACAGATAAATTTCAATCAGAAGGAAAATAAAATGGAAATCTAAGAAAACAGTCTGTAACAGAAACTTCAACTAACAAAACAGAGTAGATAAATCAAATGGACTGATTAGCAATAGGAATAATCTTCGCCAATAAAACAACCAAAATAAGAATCAGAAAAAGCAAAAGAAAACACTTTCAATTAACCTCCTCCTCTTCCTCCTCGCTAACCTACTGATCCAAAGTCTGAATGTCTCTAGAAAGGCATGTGCAAGATAAAGGAATTAGGTGACACCATTCGCAGTTCCTTGTAGACGATGCATGAGAAATTCAAAGAAGTTAAAACTTGTGTGTCTCTAATCGCAGATGAAGATAAACACAAAGAGCAATGGGATAGTAGACTCAGTGAATTCTACAATACACTCTTAAATTCTGCTAGTCATGGACTGTTCACTTCTGAAAATGCAATTAATACACCTGGGAAAATGTCAACTCGTAAGCCAATGAGTGTAGTTCGGTTTAATGCAAAACCACCAAGTACAGTGAGATTCTAGAAATTTACGGGGGAAAATAGTATTAAACCTCCAAGTACAGTGAGATTTCAAATCCCAGTGAAGAAGAGTATTCAAAAACCTTAAAGTGTAGTGAAATTCTCAAAACCAGCGAGTACTACGAAATTCAATCCACCTTCGATGCTCAATAGATAATTGATTGCTTCAAAATAAAATGCTGAGAATTCCTTGATAAATTAGAAACAAGCATTATAATAGCAATAACCTTAAGCACCTGCTCTTTAGAGATAGAAATCCTTTACCGTTTAGAAGTTCTAAATTAATATTAAAACAGAACCAGTTGGAGTTTTGAAAATGAGTAAGGATATCAAGAAAGAACAATTGCCTTAAGCATTGAAACTCAAATCTTCATTCTTTAAGAAATGAAGGAATACTACTATTTGAGTATGCTATTACAATACAAATAGAAGTCTTCTGAGCATTAAATTTTGTCTATCCATAGGGATGCAACACTTAATTAGATATTTAATAATATCTATCATTTTTGGGCACTTTCCAATGGAGTTATTCAGCTGCTAAAAACTTCTTCTTCACTTTTGAAATTATATTTATTAGTTTAATAAATTAAATCTTTTGTTACATTGATGCTATTAAATAAAGGAATCTAATGCACAAATCACGCATTTCAAAGCAAGTATCTAGGTTCTAAAATAAGATTTTCGTACACAGAATGAAATTGAAAAATGAAAAGAAGCAAAGATTTTTGATAAATAAGCTACAAAAAGCTAAAAAAAAAATAAGTACACTGTTTTATTTAATTTGTTTTTTCTGCAAATCAGCAGAAATAATGAGAAAGACTTGGAATAAATGATAGGTTCATGTGGGAGGGGGATTTAATTAGTAGATATTTCTAATAGTCTCTCACTTTTCATTACTATTTTAAGATTCCGAAGCTCTGGAGCTCTTATTTCTGTCCTGCAATTGTCTAGTGCTCATCATCCTCCTCAGCAATATCTAATTCTCTTCCCAGAGTATCATACGGGATGATAAAAT
>Ga0302271_10002019_pt1 | contig 18777 bp, 14 predicted proteins | sample III_Bog_N1_1_FD_198767 | JGI IMG/M metagenome (GOLD analysis project Ga0302271, IMG submission 198767) | Peat permafrost microbial communities from Stordalen Mire near Abisko, Sweden - III_Bog_N1_1 | ecosystem: Environmental > Terrestrial > Soil > Wetlands > Peat | place: Sweden: Abisko...
TAATACACTCCGGATGCAAAACACGAAGGCTAGAAACAATTTTTTCGGTCATCTTAATGTTATTGCCATTCAGTGAAAATCCTACTATTTTCGGTTTCGCTTTAACGATCTCCAAAATAATTTTATCAAGATAAAATTCAAAATACGTAATTATTTCTTCATTACTGTCCCAATCGTCAACAAACGTATTATCCCATGGATCGATAGGAAATTGAAAACCTGTATTGGTCACAACGTTACTCAGCCCATTTAAAATTCGATGGGAGTGAAAGAGATGATATAAAATGATATTTGCATCAAAAACTTGATACTTTACTTCTATATTTTTCAGAATATTAGCTACATGCCCCAATCCATTAGGCATCATAGGCATATACCGTGGAGGTAATTCCATCACTAAAAAATCTAAATCTTTCTCAAATTGAATGGGTGGTATCGCTATAGGATAGATAGTAAAATTAAACATGTTTATTCCAATTCATAAGTATATTTTTTGGACAGCACAACACATACGCATATTAATGAAGATTGTTTAACGTTATGATCGATAAATTTTCACCATACGTTTTGATTAAAAAATCTTTTATCTCGTTTTCAAATGAAATTGAAGCAATTAAAACATGATTGCCATATTTTAGAATATCCTTATTTGAAATCACAGGAATACCATATGCTTGCTTACCCCAATGTTGTGAATTTGTATCTGTAAAATATATTTTTGACGTATCTTCTAACGTATCAATAACTCTTTTACCAATTTCACCAACGCCATAAACAATTAAAGTGTGTTGCAATACTTCTTTTAGACTATATGCAAAAGTTTGGTGGCTTTTGTCTTCTTTTATATCGGTATTTAACTTTTGTTGTACACCTCTTTTTGTAAAAGGTGTTAAATACAATCCCATCTCTTCGAAAGCCGTCAGTAATTTTGTAAGTCTTGAAAGCCTCTCTTCATAATTCACAATGACACCATCTTTTTCCCAATACCAAAGGTCTGATGGTATTGCAATAGGATATTTTGTATAAAGCTCCTCTTTATCTCCATAAAACTTGATATTGTATTTCTCAGGATTCGCATAAAAATCACTCCCATATGCTAATATCAAAATATTGACATTTTCGACTTTAGTAATGTATTGCTTATTTTTTTCAACCCTACGTATCGTTTCAATGATATCCTCTTCTGTCTCACCAGGAACACCAATGACGATATTAACCCCAACACTAATGCCTGCTTCATGACACGCTTTTAGATTGTCATCAATGAGGGACATCGGGTACCCTTTTTTCTGAATACGGTTAGCATTTTTACTCCAACCATCCACGCCAAATCTCAAACTATCAAAGCCTGCTGATTTTAAAATATCAAAAAAAGCTCTATCACTATCTTTATGAATTCTGAGTTGTCCTACTAATTTTATAATCAATCCTCGATGAATAATCTCTTGGCAGACCTCCACCAACGATTTTGGATCACCATTTAAGTCACTCTCATTAAAGTGAAATAAAAAGCCCCCTTTTTGGCTATGCCACTCAAATTCATCCACAATATTTTTAGAACTGCGTCTTCGCCACTGAAACTTCTCGGAACAAAACGTACACCGTGCCCACACACAGCCTCTACTCCCTGCGATAGGAATCAAATTTGTGCCAATATAGCTTTGGTATAATGTATAATCAATCCACTCATACCTTGGGAAATCAATGGAATCTAAATCATGCAATATAGGTGTCGGCACAAATACCCGATTGGGAGTATCTCTTTTTGAGCGGATGCCTGCTAAGTCAAAAGGTCTTTCACCTTTTAACAGAGCTTTCACTAAATTCCCCAGTGTCAACTCCGTTTCACCGATCATCATGTAGTCATAATCACTAAAAACTTTAGGACCTATCTCATGAAACACGCACGTATATCCACCAACGACAATAATACACTCCGGATGCAAAACACGAAGGCTAGAAACAATTTTTTCGGTCATCTTAATGTTATTGCCATTCAGTGAAAATCCTACTATTTTCGGTTTCGCTTTAATGATCTCTAAAATGATGTTATTAACAAAAGAGCTAAAATAGTTTTGAACATCATCACTCTTATCCCACTCATCAACGAATGTAACACTCCAAGGGTCTTCGGGTAAGGTAAAACCATTGTCTGTCACCAGTGTTGTTAAGCCATTTAAAATTCGATGGGAATGAAAGAGATGATACAAAATAATATTCGCATCAAAAACTTGATAGTTAGCCTTTATACTTTTAAGGATATTGGCAACATGCCCCAATCCATTAGGCATCATAGGCATATACCGTGGAGGCAACTCCATCACTAAAAAGTCTAAATCTTTCTCAAATTGAATGGGTGGTATCGCTATAGGATAGATAGTGAGATTAAACATGTTTATTCCAATTCTTGAAGAAACTCTCGTGTATCACAGAACCGCAAGGAACTCCCATCACGATGAAAAAAACAGCCATTAGGAATATTCTTTTGCGTACTTAAAATTTTAAAGACCATAGGACATATCTCAAATGCTGAAATGTCTGAGCCTTGATTCATCTCAGTTTTAGCTTCTCCTGGATTAATACCATTAATAGAAACTATTTGCGTGGGATAGAGAACCTCACACTCTTTGGCAAGTGAATGGGTTAAAGAATTTAGTGCCGCTTTCGAGATATTATAAAGAGCAAATCCATAAGTATTAGCCCATGCAGCTCCCGATGTAAAAAAGAGCATCCTGATACTATTTCCCTTCATATAGGGCAAAATATGCTTTGCTAAAAGCCATTGCCCTTTGACATTGGTAGTGAGCATGTCATCCCATCTCATTGATGATGCTAGGGTAAGCAGACCATCATCATGTGCGGCAATACCTGCACAATGAATGACAATATCAACAGAATTGGCAGTTTTCGCGATAGCGTCAACTGCTTTTTTGATATCTATCTCTTGGCAAATATCACATTGTATTGGTACGGCTAATGAACTAAGGGGCTGAACCCCGTCTGCCAAATCAATAGTTTCTTGAAGTTTATCGAACCGTCTTCCCAATAAATAGACGTTCGCACCTGCATATAAAAAAGCTATGCTTAAAGCTTGCCCATACCCTGTTCCAGCACCTGTTATCACAATGTTTTTATTCTGAAAAGAATGGAGCATTGGATTATTCAAAAAATAATGATGAGCAAGCGTTAGCATCCTTACAAAACCTTTTGGGCCGATAAATCACTCAGGCAATTAATAAAAATAGGCTCAACATTCATTACAGGAAAAGTACTCTCTTCCTTAATGGCAGTCTCGTCTTTACCTAAATCTTGGAAACCCATTTTTCTATCGCCTGGGTTTATAAATAAACTATCCATCATTGATGCTCTTTTAATTTTTTTTAAAATCTAAAAAAACTATATTTTTATTTTCTATTTTTTCTTGTCTCAATAAATTAAGCACTTCTGACTGCGTATCATGCGGTAAAACAATATACTTTAAATCTCTGTTTAACGAATCTTTATTCAAAATATTAAGATCATATGCTAACACTTTTTTGTCTTTATTCTCTTTTTTTAATGCATAAAATGATGCTATGTTCATAGTTGTCAGATTAAGCCCATTATATTCCAATGTTTTTATTGTGCTGACATATGTTTCTATATGCCTTATCTCATTACCAAGAATAAGCGCACATGGGGTATCAACGCTTGCCATTGCATTGATATCACGCAGATACGTATCAAAAGTTAATTTGAAACTTTCAAATGCATTTAGTGTTGGGATCAACACTCTTTTATGGCATTCTGGACAGAAATTCACTAACGGCTTTATGGCCACGAGTTGTTTGAATAAATTCTCCCCCTCGTCTCTATGAGGATATTTATAATTTATAGTTTTTCTGCAATGTGGACATTCAGCTTCTACCCTATAATTTTCAAGATTAGAAGTATTTAAAATTTTAACGGATTTAAATAATGACGCATCTAGCATGAGTATATCTTCTATTTCAGTAAAAAAATCATTGTCTTTTATTTTTGTCATATTCATTAGATTATGGCGGCTATTGCCTTTATGTATATTTTCATAATACCGATGCTTGTCCGTTATGATGTTGTTTTCAAGGCAGTGTCTCCAAATGGGAGAACTGGGGAAAGGTGAGATTAATCCATTATGCACAATGTGATCTTTACAGTATTCTAAAAAAAAGTCTACTGTTTCTTTTTGAGTTTCTATTGTTTCTGCGGGATCACCAAATATAAAATTAGCTTGCACTCCAATGCCAACTTCTTCGCATATTTTAATGGCATTGAGAATATCTGTTTTTTTTATCTTCTTTTCCATACTTTTGAGCACACTATCACTTGCACTTTCAAAACCAAACCCAATATAATAGCAACCTGCTTCTTTCATTTTTTGCATTATGGGCAATTTAAGTTGATTGACTCTCATCGTACAAACCCAATCAAAATCAATATGTGTATCTTTTTTTAAATGGATGATTGCATTACATAGATTTATTAATCTATCTTCATTCACTGAAAATAGTTCATCATAAAATTGAACTATGTTAAAGTTATATTTCTTATGAAAAAAAACAATCTCTTCTATAATATTTTCTATCTTTCTATTTCTATATTTTTTGCCTGTGGAGTGGTAACAAAAGGTGCATTTAAAAGGGCAAGATCTTCCACCACTAATGACAATCACTCTAGGATCTAGTCGCGTATGTCCTGTAAAATACATAGTTTCTTGGTTTGACAGTCGATAAAATGTTTCGGCATCAAATATATCATAATTGGGATAAGGCAGTTCATCTAAATTGACATACTCTGTTTGCGGCTCATTTTGAATAGTATTCCCATTTTTACGGTATATTATTCCTTGTATATTTGATAAATTTTCATTATTTTTTAACGCATTTAACAAGCTAACGATTGTTATTTCTCCTTCCAGAAGTACTCCGAAGTCAGGTTTCAAATCATCATATATATACGTACTATCGCTTGAGATGATGCCTCCGCCAAGAATAACAGGGATTGAAGCATCAATTTCTCTAATGCAATTAATGGCATCTCGTATAAATAAATAATCAGCGGATAACCCACCAAGCCCTATATAATCTGGCTTTATCGCATTGATTTTATTCTGTATTATTGCTTTTAAATATCCTTTTGTATCTTCTTCAAATTGAATATAATTTGGATTTAATCCATACACTTCGTATCCATTTGCCTCTAGGCTACTGGCGATATAGGGCAAGCCCTGAGGAACAATATTTAATATAATTTCAGGAGACGGGTAATTATCTTTTGATAATATTAGTAATACTTTTTTCATATTTAATACCTATATCCAATGATTTCTAAGATACTTACAGCACATTTTCCATAAGTATCATTTTTATTCTCTCCATCCCTAGTCCATTGTGTTGATGAATGAACTCTCGACTACCAATATCAAACGTGTATTTTTTATCAAATCCAAGATTGATGATTTTTTTATCTTTAAAATGGAAGTTGATCTCAGCATCCAATCCACCGCTATTAGCAAAAGCCTCTTCCAACGTTACAAGGGTATCAAACTCGTGCAATGCCTCTTTTAATTTTGCATGATCATACTGGTTAATCAAATAGAGATCAATCAATGTAACGTTCAAATCTTTCGCCATCGTGATTGCTTTGTGACTCATATATCCTGTAGAGATAATGGCAACTTTTTGACCACGATGCAGGACATCAAAACCTTTATCAAATTCAATAATATCTTCACGTAAAGCACCCAGAGGTTGAGCATCAAATCGGATATATTTTGGCGTTTGCATGGACAATGCCCTCTTAACGTACATTTCGGCTGTCACATAATCGCTGGGGGAGAAAACTTCAATATTAGGTAATGTTCGCATAATCGATAAGTCTTCCAAACAGTGATGCGTTGGTCCACTCATCGCATAACTCACCCCAGCACCTACACCAATTATGTTTATATTCATTTCTCGAATACTCGATAAAACAGAAACATTGACTCTTATCTGCTCAAAACAACGCATCGTAATAAAGGGTGCAATGGCGTAAGCAAAGACTTTAAAGCCTTCTAAAGCCAGCCCTGTTGCGACATTAATAAGATTTTGTTCTGCAATCCCAACATTGATAAACCGAGAAGGGTACTGTGCTCTAATTTTATCTAAGATAGGTGAGCCAAAATCTGCGGCTAGGAAAAATATACTCTTATCATTTTCCATCTCTTCGTACAATGCGGCTAAAAACACATCTCTCATGGCTTTAATTTGCATCTTCTAGCTCCTTAATAAGCACATCAATATCTTCAGGCTTTACGGAGAGGATGTGACTAAGAGGATGTGTTTCTAAAAAAGGCACGCCTTTCCCTTTAATCGTATTGACAATAACCACTTTTGGTTTTCCATTTCGATGATTAATAGCTTCTTTTAAGAGGTCATAGACTTCTTCAACATTATGCCCCTCTTTCACCTCATAGACATCCCAATGAAAAGCCTCAAATTTAGCATTAAGAGAATTTAAATCAATGATATTTTTACTAAAATCTAACATGGATACTTTATTGTAATCTACAATGAGGGTGAGATTATCCAATTGATGCTGTGGAGCGAACATAATCGCTTCCCAATTTGAGCCTTCATCCAATTCTCCATCGCCTGTGAGAACGACTACATTTTGCAGTTGATCTTTTGTTTTAAGGGCTAAGGCCATTCCGCAGCCAACACCTAATCCATGACCCAAAGAGCCATTCACCGTCTCATATCCAGGGATGATGGGATCGGGGATGCCGCCTAAAAACGTGCCCTCTTTGCATACGTGCTTCAACTCTTCCTTGTCAAAAAAGCCTAAATCAGCCAGTAGCGGATACATAGAAATAGACCCATGCCCTTTAGAAATGATAAATCTATCGCGATATTCATCTCTAGGATTATGGGGATTGAACTGTAAAATTTTGCCATAATAGAGCGCTACAAAAATTTCAATAGGAGACAAAGATGAGGCAACACGTGTTTCTTGTGCAATTTTATGGATACGCAATGTCTCAATGCGAATAAATGTTGCTTTTTCTTTGAGCAGATTATTTTTCATCACATTCCTTATACCATCTATATGTCTTCCGCAGTCCCTCTTCTAAAAAAACGTTGGGTTGCCACCCTAAGGCTAAAAATTTACTGCTGTCCAACAACTTTTGAGGGGTTCCATCAGGTTTTGACGTATCCCACACGATATTTCCCTTAAAGCCAACCACCGTAGCGATAGTCGAAGCTAACTCCTTGATGGAATAATCCACTCCTGTACCTAAATTATAATGAGTGTTTTCAAGTCTATCGGCATTTTTCATTAAAAATATAGAGGCGTTGGCAACATCTTCACTGAAAATAAATTCACGTCTTGGTGTACCGCTCCCCCACAATGTAATGCTCTGCTCTTGATTGTTGCGAGCATCATCCAATTTTTTCAGAAGGGCAGAAAGTACATGTGAATTTTCGGGATCAAAGTTATCATTAGGTCCGTACATAGAGTTAGGAATCACACAGATAAACCGTTTTGAGCCATACTCATTGTTGTACGATTTACACCCTAAAATACCTGCAATTTTAGCAGCGGCATACCCCATACTTGTCTCTTCAATAGCCCCAGTCAGCCAGTACTCTTCTTTCATGGGTTGAGCGCAAAGCTTAGGGTAAGTACACGATGAGCCATAAAAAATAACGTTTTTGACATCGTATTTCACACACATTTCAAAGAGATTATCTTGTATTGCTATATTTACATGTAAATAACGCGCAGGGTGCTCTTTATTACCGATGATGCCCCCTACTTTTCCCGCACATAAAAAAACATACTCTGGTCTGATTTCTTTAAAAAAATACTCCACCACTTCTTTACATGTAAGATCAAGTTCCTGATGCGTCCGCGTAATAAGCGTATCAAATCCATCATGTTGTAATTGTCTAAAAATAGCAGAGCCGAGTAACCCTGTATGCCCTGCAATATAAATTTTAGAGTGAGGATTAAACATTACTAAATTTACTATTATTGATGATGGTATAGCCTTTAAGGAGCTCTTTAATACCTATCTCAAGACTAAATTTAGGTTTAAACCCTGTTGCTTCTATTTTATCATTTGAGACAATATAATTTCTCTGATCGATATCTTTACCAATAGGCGCTTCCATAATGGTAAAATTGGGAACTTGAAGTTTAATCTTCTCACAGAGTTCAATCTTAGAGAGATTTGCATCTGAAAGTCCTACATTATACGCCTCACCTTTCATTGTCTCAAAATTATCAATACCATGAATAAATGCACGCGCAACATCTCGGATGTGAATATAATTGCGTTTGAAATGCCCCTCAAAAATAACAATAAATCCATCTTTGACTGCTCTGTAGGTAAAGTCATTCACCAGTAGATCTAAACGCATTCTTGGACTCATTCCAAACACGGTGGCAAGTCTAAAACTAATTGAATTTTCTCTTTCTAAGATGATAGCTTCGGCTTCAACTTTAGTTTTTCCATAGGTTGATATGGGATTCAAAGGCGTCTTCTCCGTACAAAAAACACCCTCTTGACCAACGCCATATCCACTATTGGTTACTGGCATCAAAATTCTTTGCTCTTTAGACAAAATAGAAGAGAGTGTCGCAATGGCATCTTTGTTGGTTGTTATAGTTCCAATTTCATCGCGATAACACAAAGGCGCTCCCACAAGAGCCGCAAGAGGTATAACGATGTCCGCACTCTTTGTAACTTCCTTGATAATCTTAGCATCTCTCGCATCAGCTCGAACAACATTAAAGTTATCCATATAACAGACATCGGCAAGAGAGTTTTGTCCAAACATAAAGTTATCGACAACCGTAACCTTATGCCCTAATTTTAACAACTCTGGTACCATTACTGACCCTAAATAACCTGCTCCACCTGTTACAACGATAGAATAATTCATGCGATATCCTTTAATGCTTTTTCTAATAAATCGATCTCTTGCGTCATATCTTTAGGCGCGTTGCCTACAAAAAAACCGTAATTGTGTGCATAACTTGCATTGGATGACTTGGTCACTTCATAATCAAAATACTGAATCACATCGTGCTCCAAAAAATTACCGCCCGTGATGATTCTGTAGCCAATATCTGCCTTCTTCAACGCATTGAAAACTTCTGCTCGATTAACCCCACTGTTGGGATTAATAATCATCGTGAAACTAAACCAACTACTCTCACCCACCTCTTTTTGAATAATAAAGCGTTTATCATCTTTAAATTTTTGCTGAAAATAGACTGCATTTTTTCTTCGTTGCTTCAACATCGCTGGAAGTTTTTTCAGTTGTTGCAACCCTAACGCACCTTGTAACTCACCAGGGCGTACATTGTAGCCGGGTAATATAAAACGATATGCTTCAAAAAAGTCATCTTCTTTACGTTTAAAAATAGGACTATCTTCTTCTTGATCGCGGGTCCAACCATGATTGCGTAACGACTTACACAAACAGAAAATTTCATAATCATCGGTAAGGATCAGCCCTCCTTCCATGGTCGAAATATGATGCGAAAAGAAAGTTGAATACGTATTGATCAACCCAGAAGTTCCTGTATATTTTTCATGATAGCGCGCACCCATAGATTCACAGTTATCATCAAATAAAATAATATCATGCTCCTCACAAAGTGCTTCTATGGCATCAAAATAGTTTGGATTTCCCAGCACAGAAACCGTCACAATCATTTTTGTATTAGGAGTAATGGCTTTTTTAAGCTCTTCAATATCGTAATTTAACGTCTCTAAATCAATATCTACAAATTTAAGTTTAAGCCCATACTGATGTAAAGGATGAAACGTTGTTGCCCATGATATACAAGGAACAATCACCTCATCACCTCGTTTGAGTGGCTTCTCTTTTTTATAAAATAAAGAGGCAACGCCTACGAGATTAGCAGAACTGCCAGAATTGACCATCACGGCATATTTCTTCCCAAAAAAAGTAGCAAATTCTTTCTCAAAAGCTTTAACATTTTTCCCCATTGTAAACAGATCGCTTTCAATGACATCATGCATCGCTTTTTTTTCTTCTTCACTAAATGTAGAATACGCTAATTCATACTTCATACTTCTTCCTTATAATTTGGCTCATATACCACTATTTTTGACCCATCAAAATCAAAATTAAAAGGAATATGCAAATAGCCATTGAGCGCTCGTATGACGCTCTCTTGATTTTCTTTTTCAACATAAAACGCCATAAAACCACCACCACCAGCGCCCAAAAGTTTTCCGCCAATAGCTCCAGCGTGAATAGCTTTTTTGTACATATCTTCAATATTTTCATTGGTCACTTTGCTTGAAAGTGACTTTTTCAGTTGCCATGTATAATTTAACAACTCTCCAAACTCTTTAAGCGATCGTGATGGATTGATTAAAACAGCATACGCTTCATCTACTAAGTCCCTCATTTTATTCAAATTGGGGATATTAATCATCGTATTTTTGATTTGCTCATCTAAAACTTCAGATGCAATCCTTGAGAGTCCACTAAAGAACAGCATAATGTTATCTTGAAATTCCAATAACCTCTCTTTTTTTAAAATGACAGGAGAGACACTAATTTCACCATTTTGCATAAAATCAATGATATTTAAGCCTCCATGAGCTGCAAATGCCTGATCTTGGCTACCCACATTTTCTTGAATTAATTTTTGCTCAATATAAATAGCTTCCTTTGTGAGCTCCATTTTTGATGTAATATTGCCATTGAGCGCATGGACACTATTTAATAAACCTACCGTAAAAGCCGAGCTACTGCCCATACCGCTACGAGCAGGTATATCTCCATCATGATGAATGCTAAGCCCGTATTGGATATTTAAATATTTAAGTGTTTCCCTGACCGAAGGGTGTATGATTTCATCAAGTGTATTCACATTTTCTTGTCTGGAATAGACAACGCGATGTTTATATTCAAAGAAGGGGGGAAGTTGCCTAATATTCAGATAAGAGTATTTATTGATTGCAACGCCTAAGACCTTGCCCCCATGTTGTAAATAGTATTCTGGATAATCCGTTCCTCCACCGAAAAATGAAATACGATGAGGCGTTCGTGATATAATCAAAATAGCTCCTTAAAGTCTTTTTGCGCTTTAGCGTACTCAAGAGGAATGCCAATATCAATAAAATATGCATTAGATTCATGATACGCGTCTATATGTAATGTATGAATATTTTCAGTTAAAAATGTTTCAAACGAAAAAGGAGAACTGCCCATAGAGGAAAAAAGCTCTCGATGAATTTTATAAATTCCTCCATTGATATACCCTTGGGAACACCATTGTTTTTCCCGAAACGATTTAATTTTTCCCATAGAATCAATCTCCAACGTACCATAACGATCACAATTAACCATCTCTTTAACGCCAATAACGACATCATTAGAAGCTTTTTGGAAAAGATGATTGAGATTTATATTAAAAAAGGTATCTCCATTTAAAACCAAGACATGTTGATCGCTTGTTTGAGAGAGTGCTTTTTTCAAAGCTCCTCCCGTACCCAGTGGCTCATTTTCAGAAGAGTAAGCAATCGGTATCCCTTCAAAATGATCTTTAAAATAGTTTTTAATCGTGTCTTGTTTATACCCTACACTTAAGGTAATAGAAGAAACATCAAAGTGTGTTAAATACGATAAAAGATAAAAAAGAAAGGGTTTGCCATTAATATCTGCCATAGGTTTAGGCATATCTTTAACAACACTTTGTAGTCTTGTTCCAAATCCGCCCGCGAGGATGATAGCTTCCATTTATACTCTAATTTTCATTTGGATTATGCAATGCCATTACATGAAATATTTTCGATAACATATTGGCAAATATTTTATCTTTTAATGCATAGGCAATCATAATTTCATTTAACTGCTCCACCATATCATTCATTTCCAATACAAACGATGAATTTAAACCACTTTCCACAATTAGTTTATGTAAAATAGTTTTATAAAACAATTCACAGTGATCGGTGGAAAGATCACTATCAAAAACCTTAAATTTATTCAAAGTTTTTGTAAAATCACAATAGCTCTCTTTATCTCTCGATGTCCAATTTAGAATACTGTATTTTTTACCGACATCTAATGTTACCCGTATAGGAACCATATTTAAAACTGCACACAAATCATAGATGTAACGTGATGCTTTAATGTCATAGATATTACTTTGTTTGAATGCATATACATTAGCGATATATACATTCACATTATTCACTAAATCATATACTGTTTTCAACTTAAAATACTCTATTTCAGAAGTATTCTTAGTCGTTTTATAAAATAACTCTTTTTGTTTGTCATTAAAACAGAATGCTTTAAAAGTAGCCTCGGGAAACTTGGTTTGTAGACGTAAAAGATACTGCATAAAATCGTTATCATTTATATTCTCTTCTATTGCCAAAAAGCCTATAATATTAATAGAATCACAATTTTTTACTTTTGTCATATCCATTGGGCTTTCATAACTTTGCTTAAAGCGATATAGATTATAGTGTGCATCAAAACGGTCAATACAACACACAAAGGCAGGAGGTAATATGGACTGAGCCTTTGAATCTTTAAACATAATTTTAGAAGATTGCTCTAAATATTTATCAGGAACGTCATACAAAATTCCTCGCATATCGACATCAAAAACACGCCCATTTTTTGCCATCATGTCTTTACATGTAATCGTATCAATTTGCATATCATCAAGCCACACACTGATCTCATGCACCGTATGAATCAATGCTCTTCCTTTACCATATGCCATTGTTTTCAAGATAGCATCTATGCACCCTGCCAGTGAAAAAAGCCATCCTTTATAGCCATGCAAAATATCTATCATTTTTTGACGCTTTGCAATGTCATCAGGTGCATACCGTACTTCGATCGGTGCGATAGTAATCTCCTGAACAAGCATCATTGATTGTGCGATATGCCAGATCACTTTATCAAAAATCTCTTCTTTACTTTTATCCCTTATACCGTCAATGGCCTCTAATAAAGTTTGCATCATCTCATTTGAAACTTCGTGCTCCAAATCTAAGGCATCACACGTTTGAGCTACCTTCAAGAAAAGGGCTTCTATGTCACGTTGGGCTGCTATCAGATACGATTCGATAGACGTAACGTTACGCTGCACTCTTTGCATAATTATATCGATATCTTTTTGAGAAATTTTGGAAAGCATGATAGGTTTTTTAACGTTTTTTTGCTTTACATGTAAAGAGAGCGCCTTTTCAAAGGGAAGCTCCGTGGCACCAAAAATACGAGCGCCACCTTCCGTAGCATTAATCGTTTCCATACGTGCTTTTGCTTCGGCAATATCTTTTTCAAAAAATCCTCGAAACATATTCCAAACAGCGGTTGTTTTCACCTTGCCTTCGCCACCATAGGCTATTGTCCAACCATCGAGTTTATTCTGTTGAACATCATTTTCCCCAAATACATGTCCACTTGCATGACTTTTACCGTCTTTCCCATACGCTAAATCCTGCCCAATGAGAATGCATGTTTTAAAATGACTATGGTAAATTAACTCATACGCCATATTCGCAGCGCTCATACCTATACCGATGTAACCCCATTCTTTAGGACCCGTTACTCGCATATAGCCTAAAGGTCGTAAACTGATAATCACATCGCTGTTTTGCACACTATCAATTACTTCAGCATGCTGTAACGAACTAAGAACTGTTACGACACCTTTCATCGCCTCGACAGGAGTCTCTTTAAAAAAATGACTGGTGAGCGCTACACGTTCTATGGAGGTGACAACATCGGGTTTAATCCCATGTTTAATTAAGATCGGCAAACTTGCATCTACGGCAAATATCCTCACATATGGGGCAATTTTTTTAAGTAAAGGAAGTTGTTTAGCAAGTGAAGGTCCTGTTGAGACAAGAACAGCAACCTCCGTAGTAGCCACTTTTTTGATTAGGTCAAAAAGGGGTGGTGTATGAGGAATAGAGGGAAGATTGGTCATATGATGTTTCAGTCCAATGAGGGCATCGGTTGTATCGTTTCCTGCTAAGACAATCGCATGATGCAACGTTTCGATAAAAAGATGATTCGTTTGATGAATGAGCTCTTCAAACACCTCATAAAAGGGGCTCATGACATGTAAATAGTACAATTTGGCATAACGTTGTGTCTCAAGTTCTTTAAACAATGGTGCGATGGAGGGAAAATCAAGTTGCTCTTCGCCTAAAATAACTAAGCGCCCTGTTTCAATTTCTTGTGAAAAATCAATCATATGCAACACAATATAAGCGATCTGTGGATCCGGCTCGATCACGACAATGCGTTTTAAACGCTGATTTGAGAGTAAATATTTCAAAAACGCCCCATTCCCAAAACCAAAAAAGTAAAAATAGGGGTGCTCTTGAAATACTTCAAAAGAGGTGATCTGTTCAGCAAAAGCAAGGCTAGGCGTGGAAGCATAGAGTGGTTTAAAGAGTGTCGTATGAACAAGATTAAGACTTTCAACACTGTTTTCATCCATGAAAACTTCATAGTGAAGAGGTGTGTCATCCGTAGGCAGTGTAGCGCTGAAGTGTGGATTGACCTGATGCAAAGCAGAAAGATTAATTTCATAAAAAGACATTCAAACCCTTTGCTGTAAATATAAATGAAGTACGTGGTTTTGTACCTTTAAAGCAAAAACCATGCCTAAAAATGGTATACGTATAAAAAAAGGGGTTGATGAGTGACCTCACCAACCCCTCCAACTCAGAACGTTTTCTAAGACGGCTACGCAGCCTTAGGCATTATTACTATTGTAATAATTTAAGAACATTTTGTTGTACAGAGTTTGCTTGGCTCAACGCATAACTTCCTGATTGAGAAAGAATATTATATTTTGAGTAAGTAGAAGACTCTGAGGCAAAGTCAACATCACGGATTTGAGATTCTGCTGATGTAACATTTACTTGAGTAACAGAGATGTTACTAATCGTTGACTCAAGTTGATTTTGAACAGAACCAATGCTTGAACGAATGCTATCAAGTGACTCTTGTGCTGTTTGCGCGATTTTCATCATCGCTTGTGCACCTGCATACGTTGTAACACCCGCACCGATATCATCGCCTGCACCAACAGCATTGTCATTGGTAAATGCGCCCATAGCTTCAGCAACAGTAGAGCTGATAGTACCCATCATATCTTTAAGTCCAACACTTTTTTGATTCTTAGAAGTATCAAAAATGTTAGTTTCACTAGCACCAACACTATAATTGATATCGGCTGCACCTGATTTTGTCAATGTTAAACGACCCGTATAGGTAGCATCGGTAACCTTACCTTGAGTACCAAGGCCACTGACGTTAATACCACGACCATCAGTTGAGGTAAGCTCTAAGGCACCCTCTGAGTTGATACTTGCACTAACACCTGTGGTATCTTTGTACTGATTAATAGCATCAACCAAAGTACCGCTACTATCGTTCTTTTGAACCTCAAGAGAAGAAGCAATCGTCACACCGTTAATGGAGATGCTACCCGTCGTACCTGAAACAACTGCCGCAGTACCTGTCTCTGTTAAGCTCCAGCTTGCACTCACACCCGTTGTATCAGTACTTTTATTGATCTCATTTGCCAATGCACCTACACCTGTACCCGCACTGGTACTGATAGTAACAGAAGAAAGCGTAATGTCTGCACCAGATGCTGATGAGAATGTCATTGTCACTTTGCCCGTAGCTGTTGCCATATCACTGGTTTCAAAACGCGTTTGACCAATTTTATCAGAACTAGTCGCACCAATACTCATACTAACCGTTTGATTAGAATAAGCGCCGACTTGGAACTCAGAGTTGGTAAAGTTACCAGAGAGCAAACTTTTACCATTGTACGAAGTTGTAGAAGCGATATTGTCAAGCTCAGACAACAAAGAGGAGATGTCAGATTGAAGTGCTTTACGAGAACTTGAACTTTGACCATCTTGAGCCGCTTGAGTTGCTTTGGTTTTGACAGTATCAAGAATTTTAATCTGTTCATCCATTGCACCATCGGCAATTTGAGCGATAGATACACCATCGTTCGCATTGGAAACGGCTTGACTAAGAGAACTAGATTGAGAACGAAGAGAATCAGCAATAGACATACCAGATGCATCATCGGCTGCAGAGTTGATTCTCAAACCTGAAGAGAGTTTGGAGAGGGAACTGTTCAAACTACTACTAGTTTTGTTAAGGCTGTTTTGTGCTGAGAGAGCAGCAACGTTTGTGTTAATGCGGAAACTCATGATAAATCCTTTTATCTTTTTGGTATTTCGCAGGCATCCTTGCCTTTGATAGAAACAAGATCGGAGTCTCAAAAAAAAACTTTAATCCAAGGCCCTATTTTTAAAAAGATTTTTTTTTAGATAGAATACACAAAAATGTTTACATGTAAAGATGGAAAATAAGTGAAAAATCTCATTATTGTCGAATCCCCGACAAAAGCAAAAACGATTAAGAATTTTTTAGGTAAAGACTACACAGTTGTCGCTTCCAAAGGACATATCCGCGATCTTCCCAAAAGCAGTTTTGGTATCAAGATCGATAATCAAACGTTCATACCAGAGTATCGCATCCCAAAAGATCATGCGGCGGTGGTCAAAGAGATCAAAGATCTCGCAAAAACGGCTGATCAAGTCTATATCGCGACCGATGAGGACCGTGAAGGGGAAGCCATTGGTTTTCACATTGCAACTGCCATTGGAAAAGATCCACAGTCTCTTCCACGTATCGTCTTTCATGAAATTACCAAAACGGCGATTACGCATGCACTTGAAAATCCTAGAGTTTTAGATGCAAGCAGTATTAATGCGCAACAAGCACGACGTCTGCTTGACCGCATCGTTGGGTACAAACTCTCTCCTCTGCTCTCTTCCAAAATCCAAAAAGGGTTAAGTGCCGGAAGGGTTCAATCTTCCACGCTTAAAATCGTCGTAGATCGTGAAAAAGAGATCAAAGCGTTTAAAGAAGAAGAGTTTTGGAGTATTGATGCACTTTTTAATAAAACGATTGAATCTTCTTTGGTTGAGTTTGAAGGTGGAAAAATCGAAAAGATGACGATTTCCAATAGTGAACGAGCTCACGCTATTAAAAATAAACTTCTCACAGAGACGTTTAAAGTAGCGCTTTTGGAGAAAAAAGAGCGCGAGAGCTCACCTAGTCCTGCGTTTATGACCTCAACCCTTCAACAAAGTGCCTCCAGTAGCTTAGGATATTCTCCTAAAAAAAGTATGATGATCGCGCAAACTTTGTATGAAGGTGTTAAGACGCATCAAGGCGTCATGGGTGTGATCACCTATATGAGAACGGACTCACTCAATATCTCTAAAGAGGCGATTGAAGCAGCCCGTGATCAAATTCAAAAACTCTATGGCAATGCTTATTTACCTGAAAAACCACGTTTTTATGCCAATAAAAGTAAAAGTGCCCAAGAGGCACATGAGGCGATTCGTCCAACTATTTTAGAGTTTACGCCGGAGATCGCAAAAGAGTATCTCAAGCCAGATGAGCTTAAACTTTATGCCTTAATCTATAACCGTTTTTTAGCGTCACAAATGAACAATGCACGCTTTGAATCTCAAACACTTGTATTTGAAAGCCAAAGTGGCAAATTTAAAGCCAGTGGTCGAAAACTCCTTTTTGATGGTTTCTATAAAGTGTATGGCGACAATGATAAAGACAAACTCTTACCCGATCTAACACTCGGACAAGAAGTCAAGCTCTCTCACATTGAAGCCAATCAACACTTTACCGAGCCACCATCACGCTACTCAGAAGCGAGCCTCATTAAAAAACTGGAAAGCCTTGGCATTGGTCGTCCATCAACCTATGCACCGACCATTTCGGTTTTAACAGCGCGTGATTACATTACGATTGAGAAAAAACAGATCATCCCCACCGAAATTGCGTTTCAAGTGACCGAGCTTTTAGAAAAGCATTTTCCACAAATCGTAGACTCTTCGTTTACCTCAAATATGGAAGAGCGTCTGGATCTTATTGCGGAAGACAAAGAAAATTGGCAGGCAATTTTATGGGAATTTTATGAGCCTTTTGAAGCACAAGTTGCCAAAGGTAAAACGGATATTGAAAGCCAAAAAGTCGTTGTTTTCACCGGTGAAATATGCCCTGAGTGCGGCAAAGAGCTTGTAAGACGTAAAGGTCGCTTTGGTGAGTTTATCGCATGCAGTACCTATCCTACATGTAAATACACTCAAAACCTTAAAAAAGTAACTGAAACAGCGCCTAAAGAGAAAATAACCCTTGCCGTTCCTTGTCCTGAGTGCGGTGGGGATATCCTAGAGCGCAGCTCAAGACGCGGTAAATTCTTTGGGTGTGGAAATTATCCTAAATGTAAATTTATCTCCAATCATGAACCAACCGATAAAAAATGTCCAGAGTGTGGCTACATTATGGCAAAACGGGAACTTCGTAAAAAAGAGATTTTCGAATGCATAAAATGTAAATTTAAAGAAGAAGCGTAATTATCGCTTCTTCTTTACCCTCTGGGTCGATTTAAACTTCATTTCTCACAAAATTACACTTAAAAAATTAAAGACATCAGGTATTTGATAAACTCAAACGTCTTATCCTATATGAGAATTATTCTCAGTATTATAAGATTGGAGTTTTTTTATGCACCCGTTTACACCATCCTTCAAATATTTAGTATTTAGTGCGCTTCTTGCACTTTCAACGCCACACCTCTTTGCACAAGATCAAGAGATAACCATCCAAAGTGTGCAACAACCTCTTTTGA
>Ga0302271_10002020_pt1 | contig 18752 bp, 16 predicted proteins | sample III_Bog_N1_1_FD_198767 | JGI IMG/M metagenome (GOLD analysis project Ga0302271, IMG submission 198767) | Peat permafrost microbial communities from Stordalen Mire near Abisko, Sweden - III_Bog_N1_1 | ecosystem: Environmental > Terrestrial > Soil > Wetlands > Peat | place: Sweden: Abisko...
AAGAACCAAGAACCAAGAACCAAGAACCAAGACTCTCGGAAACTAATCACTTATCACTTATCACTAATCGCTATTTAAAAGATTTATCGAATCCCAACGACTTACACGAGGCTAAGCTATTGATGCTCGATATTTCCAAAGCGAAATTTCAATTAGGTTGGGAACCAAGACTAAATATTAATCAAACAGTAGAATTGACTGTGGATTGGTATAAAAGATATAGAACAGAAGAGGTTTATAAGATTTGTTTGAATCACATAAAACAGTTTGCAGCGAAATGAAAATATTGTTGACAGGTGCAACAGGATTTTTGGGCTCACATATTGCCGAAAATTTGTTGGAAAATGGTTTTGAATTAATTCTCACAAAAAGAAATAATTCAAATTTAAAAAACTGTCAATCTTTTAATTCAAAAGTGACTTGGGTGAATACAGATGAAGATTTATGGATGGATGAGGTAATAAATCTTAATCCAAGAATTATTATTCATTCGGCATGGAATGGTGTTTCATCTTCCAAGAGAGATGATTGGGAGAGCCAGTTATCGAATATTGATTATATGTATTTTTTACTCAAAATTGCGAAGGAGTGCTACGTTGATAAATTTATTTCGTTGGGAAGTCAGGCTGAATATGGTCAGTTTGAAGGAAGAATTTCTGAGGATTATCCATTGAATCCGACTACAACTTACGGAGCAGTGAAGCTAGCCGTTTCGAGAATACTTAAGATGTTTTGTGAGGATAATAATATAAAGTGGTATTGGTTACGGATTTTTTCAGTTTTTGGAGAACGCGAAGATGAGAAATGGCTGATTCCAAGTGTAATTAAAACGATGCTTACAGAACAAACTGAAATGAATTTTACACTAGGTGAGCAAAAATATGCTTACTTGTATGTGCGTGATTTTGCACAGTCAATAACTAATGTTGTGATAACAAATGGACCTTCAGGTATTTATAATTTATCTTCAGATAGTCCATTAAGTCTTAAAGATATCTTAGGTATGATTAAAGACAGAGTAAATCCATATTTTAAACTAAACTTTGGTCAATTAGCTTACAGAGAAAATCAGTCGATGCATATTGAAGGGGATTCGACTAAATTTAATACCATATTTAACAAAATTGATTCAGCAAATTTTGATATAAACTTGAATAAGGTTATTGATTCATTTAAAAAATAAAGAATGAAATTATCCGATTATATAGTCAATTATTTCGAAAAGCAAGGCGTCCACGTTGTGTTTGGATATATCGGTGGGATGATAACTCATCTTGTAGATTCCATTTCGCTGAATGAAAATATGCATTTTATTCAGACTTATCATGAACAAACTGCTGCCATTGCAGCTGAAGGCTATGCAAAAGAATCTGGAAAATTTGGAGTAGCAATTGCTACCAGTGGACCGGGTGCTACCAATATGATGACGGGTATTGCAGATGCATACTTCGATTCAGTACCTGTAATTTATATCACCGGTCAGGTTAACACCTTTGAATATAAATACGACAAGCCCATTCGTCAGCAAGGTTTTCAGGAAACTGATGTTGTAAGTATAGTTAAACCTATTACTAAATATGCTAAATTAGTAGATAAAGCTTTAGATATTCGATATGAATTAGAAAAGGCAACCTATTACGCAATGAGCGGCAGGAAAGGGCCGGTTTTATTGGATATTCCAATGGATATTCAGCGAACTGAAATAAATCCGAATGAGTTACAGGGTTTTGTTCCTGTAGCGGAAGAGAGCGCCTCAATTGATTATAAAGAAATAGTTAAAATAATTGCCAATGCTGAACGCCCTATGTTGTTGGTTGGTGCAGGTTGTTTGTCAGAAGCAGCAAAGGATGAAATTGATAAGTTTCTTGCGACAACTAATATTCCGATTTTAAGTTCTTTGTTAGGAAGAGGAGTTATTGATGAAACGTATTCGAACTATTTGGGAATGATTGGAAGTTATGGAAATCGTAACGCCAATATGGGAATTGCCAATGCTGATTTACTTATTGCTTTGGGTACCCGATTAGATACTCGCCAAACGGGAGCAATGGCAGATAAATTCCTTGAACATGGTAAAATTATTCATGTGGATATAGATAGTAATGAATTAGAAAATCATAGACTCACAAATCGAATAAAAGTTCATTTAGATGTATGTACTTTTATGAAAGAAGTAAATTCATTAGCTATTAAGACTACATTCAAAGATGAATGGATAAGCTATTTACTCAAATTAAAAGACAATTACAAACAAGATAAAGAAATCGAGCGCTTTGTGGAAAATAAGGCTCCATATCGTTTTATGCAACTGTTGAATACTTACAGTAAGGAAAACGATGTATTTTGTGTTGATATTGGGCAAAATCAAATGTGGGCTGCACAGACCTTGCAACTGAAAAAAGGACAAAAGTTCATTACAAGTGGTGGATTGGCACCTATGGGTTTTTCATTGCCAGCAGCTATAGGTACAGCTTTTGCAAATATTGATAAAAATATTTACTCAATTAATGGGGACGGTGGATTTCATATATCGGTGCAGTCATTGATGCTGATATCTCAATATAATTTGCCCATAAAAGTTATTGTTATTAATAATAGTGCTCTGGGTATGATTACTCAATTTCAACATTTATACTTCGATGGTCGAATGTCGGGTACAACGATTAAAGGAGGTTACGTAGTTCCTAATATAAAGGATATATCGGCTGCTTATGGGTTAGGATACTTTAAAATTTATGAGGACGATCTAAAAAATAAAATACTGATGGATAGTATATTTTCCGCTAGAAATTGCATTATTGAATATCTCACGGAAGGACTTACAGCTGTCTCTCCAAAGTTGGAATATAATAAGCCAATTCATATGCCTATTCCACTTTTACCGAAAGAAGAACAAAATTTGAATATGTATTCCAAGAATATAGAAAAGTAAATAATGCTGAGATTAAATTTTGAATAAGTGACTTCGATTCAGTTTTTTACATTACTGGATTTAATCTCCTTGGGTTAAATTCCCCGAAGCTCTGCTTCGAAAAAAGAATTATTCTTCAAACAATACCTCGACAGCTCTGCTGCGAGGTAGTTTATTTTTTCAATAAAGTAAAATATATGCGAAAAAAAATTTTAATGACCGGAATAACTGGTTTTCTAGGAAGTCACCTTGCAAAAGAACTAATATCCAATGGGTATGATATAATTGCTTTGAAAAGAAAGTCTTCTTCATTGAAAAGTATTGAGACCATTTTAGATAATATCATTTTATATGATATTGAAGATTTAGATTTTTCGATACCTTTTACTGTTCATGGGAAAATCGATACTGTTATACATACTGCCACATGTTATGGAAGAAATAATGAAACTCCAAACGAAGTTTTCGAAGCTAATACAGCTTTTCCTTTAAAGCTTATAAGTACAGCGTGTTCAACTGGTGTCGAAACATTTATAAATACTGATACTATACTTGATAAGTACTTAAACTTGTATTCACTTTCAAAGAAACAATTATTAGAATGGGGTCGTTTTTTTTCCATTCATAACAAAATTCATTTTGCTAATATGAAGTTGGAACATTTTTATGGTCCACATGACGATGATTCTAAGTTTACGTCTTATGTGATTAATAGTTGTATAGAAAACGTACCAGAACTAAAATTAACATTAGGTGAGCAGAAACGAGATTTTATTTTTATTGACGATGTTGTAAATGCCTATATGATTTTACTGCAAAAGAAAGATCAATTTAGTGATTACTTTATGGAGTTTGATGTTGGAAGTGGATATTCTGTTTCAATTCGTGAATTTGTAGAAACAGTTCATCAAATGACCAATTCAAAAACTAATTTGATATTTGGTGCTTTACCTTATAGAAAAGGCGAAGTAATGTCTTCGCATGCCAATATAGAACCTTTGAAGAGACTAGGATGGACTTGTGAAAAATCTTTGGAAGAAGGACTGAAATATGTTATCAATAGTTATTCCTAAGAGTTGATTGTTCTTTAAATATTTCTGAAAGATTTTGATAGAAAGTTAATTAAGTCGAGTCTGACTTGAAAAGTAAGTATATGACTTATGATTTTGTAAAATATAATAATAGATAATATGAAATTTCTAATAACAGGTGGTTGTGGATTTGTTGGCTCTAATTTAGCAAGCGAAGTTTTAAAAAGAGGTGAAGAACTCTTTATCTTTGATAATCTTTTTCGTTTCGGGAGCTCAAAAAACTTGGAATGGTTAAGAAATCAAGGCGAGTTTAAATACTATCCTTTTGATATACGTAATAATAATGATGTTGAAACAGTAATAAAAGAAGTAAAACCAGATGTTATATTTCACTTGGCAGGACAAGTAGCAATGACAACTTCTATTCAAAATCCGCGTTTGGATTTTGAAACAAATACATTAGGTACTTTTAATTTATTGGAATCTGTTAGAAAATATTCACCTACAAGTGTAATTGTATATTCTTCAACAAATAAGGTCTATGGTGATTTAGAATATCTAACATATAGAGAAACGGAAACTCGATATATTTGTAATGAATTTCCAACAGGGTTTAACGAATTGTTGCAACTTTCTTTTCATTCACCCTATGGTTGTTCTAAAGGTGCAGCTGATCAATATTTATTGGATTATTACAGAATGTTTGGAATTCGGACAGTTGTTTTTAGACATTCATCGATGTATGGTGGTCGGCAATTTGCAACTTATGATCAGGGTTGGGTCGGATGGTTTTGCCAAAAAGCTTTTGAAGCAAAGATCGGATTACAAAAAGCGCCTTTTACTATTTCAGGTTCTGGTAAACAAGTGCGTGATTTACTTCATGCTGACGATATGAAGACTCTTTATATGGCTGCATTTGAAAATATTGAAAAAGCAAAAGGTCAAGAATTTAATATTGGTGGGGGTATCAACAATGGTCTTTCATTGTTAGAACTTTTTGCTTTACTTGAGAGTAGAATAGGTCTGAGATTAGATTACATAAAATTACCTGTACGGGAGAGTGATCAAAAAGTTTTTGTAGCTGATATTGAAAAAGCTTATTGTTTGTTAGGTTGGAAACCAAAAGTTTCTGCAAGTGACGGTGTCGGGCGTATGTTGGAATGGATTGAAGAGCAGGCTAAAGCTTAGTTTAAATTGTACAGATATAGCTATTTATAAATTTAAAGTAAATAATTCAATTTTAATGAATAATCCAATTGTATTGAGCTTTTGTATACCTACATATAATAATATAAATAGTTTGCAGAGGTTGGTTCTAGATATTTTAACGTACAATAACTCTGATATTGAAATCGTAGTATTGGATAATGGATCTACTGACGATACACTAAATGTTTTGCAAGATATAAAAGATGATAGACTTCATGTTTACACTAATGGCGAAAACAAAGGTGCACTTTTCAATATGGTAAATGTATTAGATAAAGGAAAAGGGGAATTTCTTGTATATTGTACAGATCATGATTATGTTGATAAACAAAAGATTGATGTGTTTAAAGTTTTCTTACAAAACAATGCAAATTTATCTTCTGGGTATTGTGAGTATAATTCCAAATCAAATTTATTATTTGAAATCTATCAAACAGGATATCCTGCTTTAGAAAAGCTGGCTTATATTACACGTCATCCTACAGGTTATTTTTTTAATAATACATATTTGAAGTCCGTAGAAATTGTAAAAAGGTTTTCAGACTATGAATTTGTTGATCTATTTCCTCTTGAATTTGTATTTGCTGAGCTCTGTTTGAAAGGTGATGCAGCAATTTATCATGATTCATTATTTATGCCAGAGAGAGGAACAAAAGTTGTCAAACATAAATCGGCTACAACGAATGGAAACTCACAAAAGGCATTTTTTTCACCTCAAACAAGACTTAAATTAGTAGTTAATTTTGATGTGCATATTTGTTCATTGAAAATTACAGAGAATGAGAAAGAGAGATTACGACTTAATTCATTCTTCCGTGAATTAAATCATGCAACTTTAGGATATAAATTTATTATGAATCAAGAAGATATATGTATCCATTATTTTATGGAACGAAGAGAAATTGGACTAAGAGAGCTAATGTATATTGGTGTAAATTTTTATAAGGGATATTCAAATAAAGTCATAAAAGTACGTTATAAATCTCTGTTGAAACAGGTAAACTTTAAAATGAAACTTTTTGGAAAATTAGGATTTGCATTAATTAATAAGGTGGTGCGTTAATAGCTGTTTTTTTACGATTATAAGCTTTATTAATCTGGATATTGCGATAAAATTTATGAATTTATATTTTTCTATCAGTTGATAAAATTTATATATGTTTTGATAGAGTGGTATCAATTTTTTATATAGATACGCCTATATTTCCAAGAGGATAAAGTAATTAATGAGTGTACCCCTTTTTATCTACTTTATGAATTGATTTCTTAAGTATATGTTCATGTTAAGTACAATAAGTCAAATTTCAATTTTAAAGCAATCCTAATATAGATTATGGAAAATATAAATGAATCGCATAAGCAAATCCTTAAGTCAACAGGGATTGTTGGCGGAGCTCAGCTATTTTCAATACTTATTGGCATTGTCCGTACAAAAGTCATTGCAATACTACTTGGACCTGCAGGTGTGGGTATAATAGGTATACTACAAGCTACTATTGATTTGGTTCGTAATGCTACTGGTTTTGGAATCAACTTTAGTGGGGTGAAAGATATAGCAGAAGCTTCTGTTTCACAAAATCAATTACAGATTGAAAAAACTATAACAATCTTACGGAGATGGGCTATGGGTACAGGTTTTTTAGGGATGTTTATAACCATCGCTTTATGTATTCCATTGAGTAATTACTCATTTGGAAATGGGAGTTATACACTCAGTATCGCAATAATATCCCTAACATTGGTTTTAACAAGTATTTCTGCGAGTCAGATTGCATTATTACAAGGACTTCGAAAAATAGGGCAGATGGCGAAAGCCACTATATATGGTGCATTATTAAGCACGGCTATTACGTTACCACTATATTGGTGGCTTGGTATAAGTGGTATAGTACCAGGCATTATATTAACTGCTTTAGCAACATTATTTATATCATGGATATTTGCTCGTAAAATAAAAATAAAAAAGCCAATTCTTACATTTTCTGATACTGTGAAAGGAGGATGGAGTATGGCTCGACTCGGTTTTTTTATGGTTATTTCAGGATTTCTCGCTACTGCTACGATGTACGTAGTTAGGGCATTCATTGTAACTAAGATGACTCTAAATGAAGTTGGATATTTTCAGGCATCATGGATGATTGCAAATGTATATATAAATATTGTCCTTAATGCTATGTTAGCCGATTTCTTTCCTCGTCTTAGTGCAATTAATAGAGACACTAAGGCAGCTAATAAACTAATTAATGAACAGCTAGAGATGGCTCTTCTAGTTGGTTCACCGATGATAATATCACTTATTGCTTGCGCTGGAATTGCGATACAAGTTTTATACAGTTCTAAGTTTGCGATGGCTATACCTATAATGCGATGGCAGATTGCAGGTTCTTTTCTTGTTTTAATATCATGGCCAATGGGGGTTCTTTTCCTTGCAAAAAACAAAGGTACTTTTAGCATAATTATTAATGTCATTTGGTCTATTACGTATATTCTATTGATTTTCTTTGGATGGGATTATTTTGGATTTAACATATTAGGTATTGCCTATATTTTTGCTTCACTTTTACAACTAATATCTGTTTTTATTATTATAAGATCTTTAAATCAATTTCATTTTAGTCGTGTAAATTTACGTTATATAATCATATTTGGGCTTGCAACAATTATAACAATGCTTAGCGCGTTGTATGTTGATGGCTATTTACAATACTTTATTTTTAGTGTTGTGATGTTGGCAACATTTTGTTATTGCTATTCCCGTCTTAGCAAGGTAATCGACATAAAGATATTTTTTCGTTCAATCCGCCATAAAAAATAATTGTTATGTAAATGTGATTTTAAATATAAAGGTAGATCTCGTAAATTTTAGATACTCTACTTGCAATTTCAATGAAGAGCATTATATAGGATTGTTACCCCCAAAATATTATTTATTAAAATAAAACTTTTTATCTTCAACTAATGAAAAACAGTATTGTATTATCAATTTGCATTCCAACATTTAATAGAGCCGAATATCTTGAAAAGACCCTTCTTTCTATTGTAAATCAAAAGAGGTTTCAGGAAACGTATGATGTTGAGATTGTGATCTCTGATAATTGTTCAACTGATAATACTAGAGAAATTGTAGAGAGATACGTTAGAACTTACGGTGATAAAATAAGGTATTTTTGTAATACAGAAAATATTAAAGATGCTAATTTCGAAAAAGTGCTAGGATATGGAAAAGGTTCTTTTTTGAAATTAAATAATGATACATTATTACATATGGATAATACTTTGAATATAATCGTAGATACTATAAATCAAAATGCTATAAACAAAGATGTCTTATTCTTCTCTAATGGAAAGCTAAAAAATATAAATAAATATCGTTGTGTTGACTTAGATGATTTTGTGAAGAAAGTCTCATTTTATTCAACATGGATTGCTTGTTTTGGAATATGGAAAACAGACTTTGATTTAATTGATTGTTTTAGTCGAAAAGCAAATCTACAATTAGTTCAAACGGATGTTTTACTACGACTGATAAGATCTAAAAGATCTGTTTTTGTTGATAATTCTGAAATATTTAATTCAATTCCGCCAGCTAATAAGGGTGGATATAATATTTATCAAGTTTTTGTTGCAAACTATTTAGGTTTATATGATGAATATAGACAGAAAAAACAAATCTCTAGGTTTACACTTTTTAATGAGAAATCTAAGCTGTTAAGATATTTTCTACTACCATGGACTATTAGTCTGGTTCGGGATAAGAGTCAGTATACTTTTGATAGAAAAGGTGCTTTATCTACAGTTTTCAATAAATATATGTTTCATCCATTATTTTATTTAGGATTATTTTACTTGTTTTTAAGATTTGTACAAATAAATTCATATTCAATGTTCTTTAGAAAAAAGTAAATTTTGAATATATCTCAAAGTTTTTTAGTAAAATATAATTTTAATCTATTCCAAACTGTATTTAGCATTATTATATGAGAAATTTAATCAAGAAAAGTATAGGATTATTATTGAGTTCTGTTTATGCTTTTTATAACTATAATACGCAAAAGAAATTAAAAGCTATTAGGAATATTTTTTTTTCTTATTGGATTAGAAATTTATTTAAGAAATGTGGCAAGGAAATTCGTCTTCAATCACCTGTTTACATTAAAGGAGGTCAATATATTACTATTGGTGATGATTTTCATGCGCTTGAGAGGTTAAGATTAGAATGTTGGGATGAATTCGAAGGCGAAAAGTTTGTGCCAGATCTCTTAATTGGAAATAATGTAGTTATGAACTATAATGTTCATATTGGCTGTGTTAATAAGATAATTATTGGCAATAATGTATTATTTGGGAGTAATATTCTAATAACTGATCATCAGCATGGATTTGTAGACAAGCGGGATTTGAACATAGCTCCGACTAAAAGATTGCTTTCTACTACTGGTCCAGTTATAATTGGAGACTATGTTTGGATCGGAGAGAATGTGTCAATTATGCCAAATGTTAGTATTGGAACGGGCTGTATAATTGGAGCTAATTCTGTAGTGACAAAAAGTTTTCCTAAGAATTCTGTTTTAGCGGGAATACCTGCAAAATTAATTAAATCGTTAAATGTAGAATAAAGCTTATGGGTATTAAAGCAAGAGTTATAGCATTTTATCTACCACAATTTCACCCAATCAAGGAGAATGATGAATGGTGGGGCAAAGGTTTTACCGAATGGACAAATGTTGGAAAAGCTAAACCTCTATTTAGAGGGCACTATCAACCACGTGTTCCAGCAGACTTAGGCTATTACGATTTACGTGTCCCCGAAGTCAGAGCAGCACAGGCAGCAATGGCTGAAGAATATGGAGTTGAAGGATTTTGCTATTGGCATTATTGGTTCGGACATGGAAAAAGGTTATTGGAACGACCTTTTGAAGAAGTACTAAGATCAGGGAAACCTGAGTTTCCTTTTTGTCTTGGTTGGGCGAATGAGACTTGGAGCGGTATTTGGCATGGTCAAAGTAATAAATTACTAATAGAACAAAGATATTTTGGAATTTTAGATTATGAAGCTCATTTTTACGATGTTTTGGATGCATTTAAAGATAGTCGATATATATGTGTAGATAGTAAACCGCTTTTTTATATTTACAAACCAATGTTATTGCCTGACGCAACAGCCTTTATTGAATTATGGCAAAATTTAGCAATAAAAAACGGTTTGAAGGGAATATATTTTGTAGGTTATTGTCCTCGATTTGAAGATAAGAATGACATCTTGAAATTAGGTTTCGATGCTGTAAATTTGTCAAGACTCTTTGATGTTGAGAGACTAAATACTAATAGAATTCAAAGAGGTATAACTCACCGAATTTTCAAGAAACTAAGAGTCTTCGATTACGAAAAAGCATTTAAATATTTTGTAGGTGACGAGGAAAAAGATATAAGTTGTATACCTACTATATATCCCAATTGGGATAATTCACCGAGAAGTAAAGAGAGAGGATATATTTTCGTTAACTCTACACCAAAATTATTCAAAAGACATGTAAAGCAGGTCCTTGATATTGTTAAAGATAAACCCTCTGAAAACCGTGTTCTCTTTTTAAAATCATGGAATGAGTGGGCAGAAGGAAACTATATGGAACCCGATTTAATATACGGGAAAGAATATTTAGAAGTATTGAAAGAAGAGCTGACAACAGAAAAATAAATTACCATATTCCACTCATTGATGAAAAATTTCTGTTAATTACAGAAAAAACCATATTTATACAATAAATATAATGTTGAAAACACGAGGGTACGTAATATTAATAATTATATCATTATATGTTTTATATTCAATTTTCTTATCTGAATATTTTATACAGTTACCTTCATACATAAAGGAAGCAATATTTATTCCTCTCTTTTTTATTCCATTCCTTGATGTTAAAGTTTATCAAAAAAAAATACGTATCACTTATCCCATATTTATTTATGCACTTATTCTAATAATATATTCAATAATAGGTATTGTTAATCACGCACCAGATATTGGAGCAATAAGATACTATCTATTTCCACTAATAGCTTATCTAATGGTTCGTTATTATATGCCAGATCAATTTGTGGATAAGTTGATTAAATTTTACTTTTTTTTCTACTTGTTATTGTTGATGGTAGGTTACTACCAAATTTATTTTTATAGAGACAAGTTTTTAATGCTTTTTTTAGAAGGGTTACTAGGAACGGAGTTTCATACTAATAGAATTTTTCTCTTTTATAGTGTACCTACAATTGCTGGAACAGTTCTCGGATCAATTATGATTTTATTTTTTCTTTTAGATAAGTATAAAAAATGGTTAATAATTGGAGTTCCAGTCTTGATGTTTTGTTTTTCAAGGTCTTCAATTGTAGCAATGATTGTTTCTGTTCTTTTATATTATGCAATTAAATTAAGGAAGAAAACATTTGTGATTATAGTTTTAGTAATATTTCTGTTTCTATTGATATCTTTGAGTCTTAATTATATTTTAACAGATGCAGCATTTTTAGAAAGGCTAGAAATGTCGAAAGATGTAATTCATAATAAAGGTATTAACATCTTAGGAAAAGGAATTGGTTTTGTTAGTGTGAGTAGTTTCATTAACGAAGTCTTGATATTTGATAATGATTTTCTTCGATTTATTTATGAAGTTGGAATTATAGGTTTACTCTCTTTTTTGTTTTTTGTTTTTTCAATAGTTAAAAATAACGTCAATAAGGAAATGGTAACTCTTATCGTATTTTTTTTCATATTAATGTATACTGGTGATATTCATTCTATGTACCCAATTCCTGTAATAATCTACACATCAATTGCAATTATTTTACGTAAAAATGTATCTAAAGATATTATTTAACTATGAAGATAGTTTATATTATAGACCAGCCAAACTTATATGGAAGCGAGAAACATGTCTTAAGTTTAATACGTCATTTATCAAAAACGAATGAAGTGTCATTAGTTGCTTTCAACAACGGAATATTATTAGATATCCTTAAAAATGAAAATTTATCATTTTCTGTCATAAAAATTGGATGGTTTCCTAATACGAATTTAAGACATCTTAGTCGCTTAATTAAGTCTTCTGAAAATACGATATTTCATGGGCATCAACCCAAAGCTATATTTTGGGGGAGTATCCTATCACGGTTTTATAAAAAGAAATTTATTTCGACCATACATTCATTACCCGAAACAAATGCTAGGTCATACAGTAACATTTTTGTGAGACTAATTGTATTTCTATTTCATTTTATGGTTAAAATGTTAGCGGAGCTTTTATCCTCTAAAATTATTTACTTAAGTAAGTTTACGTATGGCAAAAGTTTCTTTAAAGAAAAATCTTTTGTCATTCCGAATTGGATTGAAAGAATGCCAAATTGTTCGTTGTTAAGAAATACATTTGATTTAGATTGTATTAAATTAGTGTCTGTGGGTTCAATAACTTATAATAAAGGCTATGATAGAGTTATTGCCGCATTGGGTTTACTCAAATTCAAAAATTGGCAATTAACGATTGTCGGAGATGGTACAATAGAATTTATTCAGGATCTAAAAAAAATGTGTATACACTATAATATTGAAAAAAATGTGATTATATTACCGTATGATAGTGAAATTTTTGATAAATTGGGGCAATACGATGCCTTTATTCTTTTTTCTAGAGGTGAGACATTTGGTATGGTTTATATTGAAGCTATGAGTTGGGGATTACCAATATTTGCTTGGAATATTCCGGTGATTGAAGAAATCATCCCGCCATGTAATTTTGTTATTGATGATATAAATGATTTTGGAGAAGAATTTAAAAAATTTTCAAATTCATTTGCTAATCAAAATAAAATTAGCACAATAAACAGAGAATTTGTGTTAAATAATTTTGATCGGTCAGTAGTCCTAAATAAGTACCAAAATTTATACAATGAAATTTTATCTATTGATTCTTATTGAATTATTTTTTTTCCCATTTTTATATTTATGGGAGGCATTTAGGAATTTTGTAAGTTCAAAGAATGTAAAACAGTATTATTCTACAGATAAATCTGATATCAAACCCATAAATGATGTCATATATTTAATACACGAATGGGGCAAATACCCTATTAAGCGAAAAAAGCATATTAATGCAATACCTGAATTTGAATGTGGACTTTTTTATCAGGTTCAACGCTTAGATAGATACAACGGTCAGAAAAAAATAAGAAAGTATCTAACTATATCAGATTATTCTGTTGAATATATTAAATATATAGAAGATAATGGAATTGGACTTAAAGATTATACTGTTATTCCAGTTCAAAACAAAGGAATGGATTTTTCTGGATATAGCTATCTCACAAATAAAATAATTGATTCATCTCAAAATCAAATTGTCTTTTTAACGAACACATCAGTTGAAAAAGATATATCCGATTATATTGATGATTACGTAAAACTTTTTGAAAAATACCACAATTTAGGCTTATTGGGAATTTCATATTCTACAAAAATTTCTCAAAGTTTTATCAAAAATAGATTTTCACCTCATTTACAAAGTTTCTTTTTAGTGTCACGATCGCAAGTCTTAAAGGAAGCTGTAAAGACTAATAATGGGAAATTTCCAGGTGAGAGTGAAACATTGAAATATTCAATTATTAGGTTTGGAGAAATTAAGCTGTCAAAATTAATTAGCAAATTAGGTTACGATTTAGCCGTTGTAGAGCCTTCAGGTAATATTTATTTTTTACCTAAAGATAAAATTCTGAACAATGGATATAATACATGGAAACTTCCATTCGGAGATCGTAGATTAACAAATAACTCACCTAATAGAATATATTCAATCTCAGATAAATAATTTATTTTATCAAAATCAATTATTTAAGCAAGATTCTAATTCAATGTAATGAAAATAAAGATAAACATCTCAATTGTCCTTTATAACTCCGATTTCAATGAAATATATAATTTAGTCAAGCTGCTGCGTTGCAATAATTGTGTTAATCAAATATATCTTGTTGATAATTCTGTTTCCCCAAATGAGTTTTTTGATGCAGTTGATGTGAAGTATATATTTACAGGAGAAAATCTAGGATATGGTTGCGGTCATAATTTGGCTATACAGCAATCTATTGATGCAGGTGTAAAATATCATCTCGTTTTAAACTCCGACATTCAATTTCAATCAATAGTGTTACCCGCCTTACTTGAAAAAATGGATGAAGATTTGGAAATAGGAATGATAATGCCCAAGGTTTTGAATATAGATGGTAGTGTACAGATTTTACCAAAACTATTACCTTCGCCATTTAATCTTCTGATTCGTGTAATTAGACCATTACAGCATGTTTTTAAAACGAAGAATAGAGAGTATACATTGGAAGAGTATTACAATAAAGAATTAAATGTTCCAATCTTATCAGGTTGTTTTAGTTTGTTCAGAGTAGATGCATTAAAAGATGTTGGATTGTATGATGAGAAATTCTTTATGTATTTTGAAGATTTTGATTTATCAAGGAGAATAAATTCAAAGTATAAAACAATTTATTATCCAGAAGTAAGTATAATACATGCTCATGAAAGAGGTGCTGCAAAGAGTTTCAGACTTTTTAAAGTATTTGTAAAATCAGCCATCATTTATTTTAATAAATATGGGTGGTTTTTTGATTTTGAAAGAAAGAAGATAAATAAGAGTGTACTAAAAAATTTGAAATGAATATTCTAATCACCGGCATACACGGCTTTGTAGGCACTAATTTAGTGAATGCACTTAAAGTTCAGCATACCATTTATGGGCTGGATATTGTAGCACCACAGAAAGAAGGTGTTGTAAAGACTTATACCTGGGCGGAGTTGGAAAGCATCCCCACTGTGGATGTAGTGATACACTTAGCCGGTAAAGCGCACGATACCAAGAATCAAACGAATGCACAGGTCTATTTTGATATCAATACTGGTTTAACGCAAAAGATATATGATTGGTTTCTAAACTCGGAAGCTAAGAAGTTTATTTTTTTTAGTTCGGTAAAAGCTGCTGCTGATAAGGTAATAGGAGAGATACTAACGGAAGAGATAGTTCCAAGTCCGAAAGGGCCTTATGGAGAGAGTAAGATAAAGGCGGAAGAATATCTTCTTAGTAGGCAGTCGGGAGTAGGTAGTAGTGAACAGTTATCAGTTATCAATGAACAGTCAATTGAGACCAATACACTTTCCACTTTCCACTTTCCACTTTCCACTGAAAAGAAGACTTACATTCTTCGTCCTTGCATGATCCACGGTCCGGGCAATAAGGGTAATCTGAATTTGTTGTATCAGGTTGTCAGGAAAGGAATTCCTTATCCGTTGGGAGCGTTTGAAAACAGACGGTCGTTTACTTCGGTGGATAATCTGAGTTTTGTAATAGAGCAATTAATAGAAAAAGATATACCTACCGGTATATACAATGTGGGTGATGATGAAACTTTATCGACTAATGAATTAATAGCTCTTATGGCTAAAATTCTTGGTAAGCCTAACAGAATCTGGAATTGGAATAAATCCTTGATACAGTTTTGTGCAAAGATAGGAACTGTGCTGCATCTGCCTCTCAATACTGAACGTTTACAAAAGCTGACAGAGAACTACGTAGTATCCAATGCCAAATTGAAACAAGCGCTGGGTATTGACAAAATGCCCGTTCGGGCAGAAGATGGACTGAAGAAGACAGTGGGTAGTTTTTAGTAAGTAGTAGGTAGTAAGAAGAAATTAGTAGGAAGTTTGTAGCTTTTCTATCCTGTTAGCGGTTACAGACCCTCAAAGTGAGTAAACAGTTATCAACTACCAATTATCAACTGTCATCTACTCATTATCAGCTATCCATTGTCCACTGCCGAGAGCTATGTGTGTTGTTAATTCCTATAAATGTATTATATTTGCACTTTAATGAACCAAAAATGTAATATTATATACAGTTTATGGAACGTAAGATAGAAGCTGAATTGATAGCATGGAAAAAATCTAATGCAAGGATGCCTTTGATATTGCACGGGGCAAGGCAGGTGGGAAAAACATTTGTTGTAAAAAAATTTGCTAACGAGCATTATGCCAATTTTGTTTATTTTAATTTTGAAGCAAATGCTCAGCTGCAAGCTATTTTTACGAAAGATTTATCTCCAAAAAGAATTGTAGCCGAATTATCGGTCTTAATGGGTGTTGCTATTCAGGAACATACTACTTTGCTTTTTTTTGACGAGATTCAGGCAAGTGAACGAGCTTTGACATCGCTGAAGTATTTTAGTGAGGATACTCCGGATTATCACATTATTGCAGCCGGTAGTTTGCTTGGAGTGGCTTTGCATCGTGAGCAATACTCTTTTCCAGTAGGTAAAGTGGTGGTCAAAATGCTTTATCCATTGGATTTTGAAGAATTTCTTTGGGCAACTGCAAGTAAAGAAGCTGCTAATATTATCAGAACTTGTTACAACAGTAATCTTAGCTGTTCGCTGCACGAACATTTTATGGAGCAATTTAGATTATATTTGTGGTGGAATGCCTAATGTGATAAATACCTATTTGCAAACCCATAGTTTCGATGAAGTAGATGTTGTTCAGCGAAATATAGTAGATGCATATATAGCCGATATGGCAAAATACGCCTTACCTGTTGATACAGTCAAAATCATGTCTGCCTATCATTCGGTTCCAGCGCAACTAGCCAAAGAGAATAAAAAATTTCAATATAAGTTTATAAAATCGGGAGCAAGAAGTAATCAGTACGAAACAGCTATTGATTGGTTGTGTGCATCGGGTATAGTGATTAAATGTGTGAGAATTCATCAGGGCCATTATCCACTTTCAGTATATTCGGAGCCGGGAATTTTTAAGATTTATATGGGGGATATTGGTTTGCTTCGCTCAAAGTTGGGAATTGCTGCACAAGTTATTCTATCAGACAGCCAACAAATGAATTATTTTAAGGGGTCGTTGGTTGAAAATTATGTTGCTAATGCCTTAGTAAGTCGTGGCTTTGAGTGCTATTATTGGGAGTCGGAAGGTAAGGCGGAAGTTGATTTTGTGATACAAACAAATGGAGGCGAGTGTATTCCTATTGAAGTGAAATCGTCGGAGAATGTTCGTTCGAAGAGCTTAAATCAATATGTTATGAAATATAACCCACCTTATTCCATCCGTATTTCAGCTAAAAATTTTGGTTTCGAAAATGAAATCAAGTCTATACCACACTATGCGTGTTTTTGTATTTCCTAATTTGTAAAATATCAGTAAACTCTTATTTGTGAATGGTATCTATAAATCGTTAATCGTTGTTTATCATTCACCACTTCTTACTACCCACTATATACTACTAACTCCCTACTAAATGAACTTTCTTAAACCGCTTTTATATTTTCTGCTTATTTTTATATTTTTGGGTTGTAATAGTGAAACAGAATCACCTTATGCGCCCATCAGTTTTCAGAAAATAGCTTCCCTGCCCGGAATCGGACGAGCTTCGGCGGTGGCTTTTGCAGCGAATGGTAAAGGGTATGTTACCTTAGGTCGAAATGCAGTTTATACCGATTCGTTGAAAGATTGCTGGCAATATGACCCACTGTCGGACAGTTGGACAAAAAAGGCTGCTTTCCAGGGCATTGCGCGGGTAAAAGCGATGGCAGCAGTGCTTAACGGCAAGGCGTATGTGGGTCTTGGATATGATCGATACAAAGGTGCTTATTCAGGAGGAACCTTGCAGGATTTTTGGATGTATGATCCTGTCTCTGATCATTGGACACGAAAAGCTGATTTTCCCAGTACAGCCACCGATGCTTGTGTTAGTTTTGTGTTTGATAACAGTATTTACGTAGGTGCCGGCTTCAACGGTTCTGCTTTTACAAATGAATTCTGGAAATACAATCCGGATCAGGACAGTTGGGTACGCTTAAAAGATTTTCCCGCCTGGGCGAGAATGTGTGCTGTGTTATGTGCCGATGAAAATCACGTATATTTCGGAACCGGTTACCGTTTTGAAGATTATAATGACTGGTGGGAGTATTTCCCGGCAACAGACAGTTGGGCAAGACGTAAAGATATGCCGGACAAAGGACGCGTTACATCGGTCGGATTTTCCATAGCCAATCGGTATTTTGTTTCCACAGGTAGGCATTGGGCTGGTCCGCAAACGGGTGGAGGAGTACTTTCGGATGTTATGGAATACGATGCCATACGAAATGTCTGGTATAAACGGGGAGATATCCCCGGTGGTGCACGCGAAAATGCCGTATGTTTTGTGATAAACGGTAAAGCGTATATCGGACAGGGGGAAAATGATTCGGCTATTCTTAACGATTTTTGGAGTTTTGAACCGTAAAATTTAATTCATACTCCGACTACGCTCAGCACAAGTAACTCATATTTTTTATAGTGCATGTCTAAAATACGATATATTTTTTTACTTCTTATACTCCTGCCTGTTCTTATTCATGCCCAAAATGATACTATAAAGTATGAGATGGGCTTTATGGGGGTGGCTTCGTCCGGAAAATATGCACCATTTTGGTTGCAAAGTGATCAATACGGAAAAATATCTTCCTCTCCTTTCGGGGTGGGAGTTTTTGCAGGTGTGAGTAAAGATTTT
>Ga0302271_10002021_pt1 | contig 18744 bp, 19 predicted proteins | sample III_Bog_N1_1_FD_198767 | JGI IMG/M metagenome (GOLD analysis project Ga0302271, IMG submission 198767) | Peat permafrost microbial communities from Stordalen Mire near Abisko, Sweden - III_Bog_N1_1 | ecosystem: Environmental > Terrestrial > Soil > Wetlands > Peat | place: Sweden: Abisko...
GTTTTATCTATATCAGAATGTGTTTCTGAGCATTCATTTAGAAGCAGCAAGAACAACTCTTTAATTCATCAAAAATCTCTAATTACTTTTGTGCATCATTGAGTGCCCCTTTATCTCTTAAATCAATAAGCTTAAATTTCCTTTTCATCTCATCTTGTTCCTTTTATCATAATATAATTGCCTTTTTTACACTTCATTTCACTAGATTCACTTAATATTCTTCTTTCTCTGATTTTTTAATATCCCCCTTTTTCATAAGCTTATCATCCCCGCAATTCCTCTGTCTATCTCTCTGTCTGTATTAATCAAGACACTTAAGAAGAATAACCTGTAAAAATAACTCAGACGAAATCAAAAAAGAGATAAATTGCTTAACACACTCACACGCATACAATCTAATAAATAAGCGAATTAAAAAAAAGCAAGAAACAAGAAACAAGCAGACATAGACGCACATACAGACTCATTTTGATATTCTATTATAAGAACAGAACAGCTGCAGAAAACAAAACAAAAAACTATGAGCTTCCCTTCTTCTCTAGCTTCTCAAGAAAATACAACTCAAGAAGCTGTAGAAGAGAATTAAGAAAAATAAAATATTATTGAAGAAGGGCAATAGCATTCAGAGGGAATTTAAGAATAAGATGTAGACGGAAAAATCATGATTTAGACCATGGAAAATACTCCAAAAGATATTTCAGATGAAGAGAGAGATACTCCTGAATGTCCAACTGCACTCATCGATCAATCTGAGACTATTGCTGCTCCATTAAAAACATTAAAAACAGAGATTGCTTCTGATGCTGCTGTAGACGCCTTAACAGAAAATTCTTAACTTATTGAGAATCAGCTAAACCCTAAAACCAATTCTCCTGCTGCTTTTCCCATGAAGTCAGCTAATAGCGAAAACTCTGCCACTTAGCAGCAGCCCCCTCGTAATCTTCATGATGCATTTGAGGAAGACGAAGAAGAAGAAACCAAGAATAATGATTCACAATACATTGAAGATGTTTTCGCAGTGGAACCAGTGATCCCAAGCATTCCTAGTTTGTTCCCGAACATAAACGTCATGCAGAGGAACGAATTATCTTCCCATCGAGCAGTCTCTCATACACCAGCAGGTTTATCTGAAGAACTCCATTCGTTCGTGGAAACATTACGAAGAGACCCACAATATCTTAAATACAACAGTGAGCTATCTCTTCTTAGTAGCTAGTTGTAATCTGCGACAACTTCGATAACTGAATCAATTTAATCGAATATCTCGTAATCTCGAAGGTTTCAGAGGATAGGAGACATAATCGAAGATTTAACGCTCGCTAGAAGCTGTCTTGATAATTTTTCCCTTGATCAAAGAACGATCCAATAGCATAAAGAGGTATTTATCAGCATCGACCATAGGATAGCTGGGATAATCTCTGGGCTATTGAGAATCTAGAATGAGAGAGCACCTCCAATCCCAGTAGATTAGACCAATAACAATATCGGAAATGTTTCGCATTCTGAATCTTCACAGCGTCTCCCAACAGATAGATCTAACCCAAATGATCCAGGACATGCGATTCTCAATAACCAAAGAATCCACAACATCAATAATAACAATAATAACCTAAACAATCTCAATAATCCTAACAACAACCCTCTACAATAGCAACAACAACAATAATAAAACGTCTAACCTCCAGTGCAATTCGAGAGAAGATTCCAATTAAGTTTTGATCTACGAGGTATTTCGACAATATTTGAATAAGCCTTCCTGTCCCTTGATCGGTTTGATTTATACCTCAAGCTCTTCTTCCTCGGAGGGTGCTTTATTTCGCTTATTCTCGCACACAGATCTCCTATCATAACAGCCATTTTAGATTACCCTAACCCATAAGACCCCTCATAGCAATGCAATAATGCAAATGTTCCTCGTGATGCGTTCATCGAACTTCTAAACTGGCTCGCGTATGCTAAAGACAGCAGATTATTCATCATAAACGTGATTATCACGATCAGCAGTGGAATGATTTTAATCTGGAGAAAGCTATGGTAGCGAATAATTGGCTAATACACAACGGAAGACAAAAAATAAGTCCACTCAAATATTCTAAGATTCTTCTATTTGAAGCAGATCTTCTTCGTCAAAGTCATCGAAGACTAATTCTTCGCAAACTAGCTTGATTTGTTAATCTTGAATACCCTTTTTATCTTCGTATCTCTTTCTAGATTCCTCACTGATTTAGCAGATAAACATATTCAAAATGAAATCTCAACGCTCAATGCGATCGTAACAGATCCAAATGATCAATCAAGCGATAAGATAAACTCTACTCCTCCATAGATATCAGCCATTCGAAGAATCTATCGATTCAACACTCTATTACTGTCCACTAATATTCTAATTTTTTCGATTTTCATTACAGTTTTTGGATCACTTGATCCATTACTTATTTTCCGTCTTGTCCATGGACTAATCGCTTCTTTCTTATGGACTCTTCGAATCTAAATTAACTGCAGAGAGTTACTCTCTAAGAAAGGTTTAGATTACTATTTAGATTCCAACGCAGATGTCCTCTAAGAACCAGCTGCTCTCTCTAAACTCACCTTAACAATCATCTAATAAATCCTCAAAATCTGCTATGTTTCGATGATTTCAGTGATGTACTTTGAGATTTGGTCGATGCACTTCATACCATCGAGCATTATGTTGTACTACATCGTCTTTGGATCACCCGCTGCTGTGAAAAAACTTGTTTTAGCTTGGAAAACTCGAAAAGCTGTAAGTTATTTCCAGGCGAATCTCGACACAATATTCCCGAAACTTGTCGTAGAAGAAGGGAAAGAGCAAGACATTTGCTCGATTTGTCATGAGTAGCTTCTCGTAGCGAGAAAATTAAAGGATTGTTCGCATGCATTCCATTTGAAATGCTTGTTTTAATGGATCAAAACGTAACCGCTTCCAAGATGCCCTAATTGCAGAGTAGAAATCACCAATGCAAGATAGATTAACGCAGCGGTAGCATAGACAGCTAGGGCAGGGAATTAATAGCAGTAATAGTAAGGAGGTGGTAATGCTAATTTGAATAATAACCCAGCGAACTTGTTTGGAATGATAAGATCGTTTTAACTGAATATTTAACATTAACAAGTGAATCTTCTGTAGTAGCAATAGCAAAGGTTGTAGCAGCTGTAATAGATGTAAATGCAAATTTAATAGCAGTAGTAACAACAATAATAGCAATAACAGCAAGAGTAGTAGATGTAGTAATAAGAAGGGTTGATTTAGTAGCAGGAGATGCAACAGGGATAGTAGGGGCAACCATGAAATGAGCAATCTCCAAAAAAGAATATGCCTATATAAATCTCTTTGAAATGGATACACATTTATGATAAGATGTGTTGTTATTTGTCAATCGTTTATGATTTGTTGCAAAGAAATTCAACTATTTTAGCAAAAGATATTAGATATTTTGACTCTTTTACCTTGTGGTATTCCTCAAACCAAATTTAATTTTGTTGATGTTTTATGATTTTCTTTGAATTGTTGGGTTTTTAGATGAAATGAATTGGGGAAACAAAAAGTGCAAGTAAGAAAGGGAAATAAAAATCATACCTAGATTAAGACCAAACACAAAACAGATTGAAATCGTATACAGTAATGCTAAGATTAGCTTAAAACTTGTTGAAATAAGCAACTAAGACTCTCCCTGCGAACTCTGTCTAGCTACAATGGAGAAGTACATGCAATTATGCACCTTAGAAAGTTGTGTTGAGAAATGAAAAAACAGGATATTTTGCTAATCCTGATGATATAGCTAGACGATTGATTAGATTAATCAGTCTACATGACAAAGTGAAGAATCCCAGTGCAATCACTTTGCAATAAACGTGGAAGGATATTGGAGTTGATCCTTTGACTTATGTTGAGATTATGTTGGAAGCTGAGAATGAGTTCTACATTGAGATTGCAGATGAAGATCTAGAAAGATTTAGATCTGTCGAAGATGCTGTCGAATTCATATCAAGGTCGTTCTTCACGAATTGAAGAGCGGAAAAGAAGGAGAGAGAGAGAGAGTAGAATAAAGAGAGAGAGTTTTAAAGAAATATTTCAATCATTCTACTTTGAATTATTTCATTTCTTCAATTGTCTCCTTGCATATTTCGTCTTTCCAAATAAGCTTAAAATCCATTTTTAAACATATTTAGTGGAGATATTTCAAAGAAATAGATAATATTTAGGTATGTACTATCCACTTCACTAAATGAATCGACTTAAAACAAAAAAAGCACATCAAAATTAAATGGAAACATAAAAAACAAAAAATGATTGAGCACAATCAATTCATCAACCAAGCAAATATCTGGAATATTTCCTTTATCAATAGCAAACATTATTCACAGATATTCTTCTTTGTAGGCTACTACCTTGTAAATATTTCTCAGTCATTTTCCTGTGATGAGATTTCTAAGTTGCTCCAAGGAGATTGAATTTGTTCCACTTCCTCCATATTAGATCATGACATCGATATCATTAGCTGTCAGACCAAGATTGTAAAGATTATTGATCTTGTTTAGTTCAGCTGCACTGATCGACTAGTTGTTGTTTCCCAATTAGTCAAACTTACCCATAACTAGCTTCAAATTGTCTTCCTGTTTTAGCAGAAGAAAAAAAAGCAAAAACAATCAATATCTATTCAAAATTTGACTGATTTCAAAACCAAGCAAAGTTCTGTTTAGAATTGAGTAAATTGTATGCTAACCAAGCTAACCCTCCGCTTTATTATAAAAAAATTTATTTTAAATCCCTACATTGTTTGTGAAGTCGAAGTTGAATAGCTCATAGAATGCTGCTTCACTTAGTTATGCATCTCCTTTATCTCTCAACTTACTCACAAGCAAAGTGCATGATTAAGCTATACTTGCTTTGTTGAGATAATCCAAGAATTCTGATGCGCTGATTAGGTTTTTATCTTTCATTTTGAATTCTTCAAATAACTCCTTTAGCTATTATTGATTCCCAGTTGGATTGGCTTATTAAGGACGTCCAGCTGGTGGACGAGCTATATCTGATGATTGAGTGTACTCAGGAGCGAGAGTGGTTTGCATTTTGCTTCCAGCGATTGTAGTTATTTTATTTGATTTTTATTGATTATTTATTTATTGGTATTTTCTTCTAATTCTTATTTCTGTTGGGGGGATCAAGTCAACTGAAGCTGAAGAGAGACATAGATATTAGGATAAACCTTAAAACAATATGCATAGTAGTTTTCTTGAAGAGGATAATTAAAAACATTAGATATTTTTCATATGAGTGAAGCTAAAAAAGGGGATAAAAAGAAGAGAAAAATAGAGTCTCAAACAACTCGAGTTGAAGATTTAGAACTACGAAACTATCTCATTAAGAAACTCAAAGTTAATGATTAGACGAGTCAAGCTAAGTTACAGGTGACCAACGCTGCTGAGCCAATTTTAGAACCAACCAACATGATCGAAGAATCGCAAATTATTAAAGTGACGAACAATGGAAAGTAGAAGATTCGCTTGTATGTCAGAGATTGCGAGAAAGAGCTGAATGACAAAAAAGCTGCTACTCTTATCGGGAAAGACAAAGCCATGAGCAGATTAGTGTCCGTAGTCGAGATAATCAAGTCGATTTTCAAGAAACAAGGCGTTAAATTGGAATAAAAGAATTAAATTTACAATGAAGTTGATAAGCAGACGATGCAGAAAACAGCTTGCATGAAGATAACTCTAAGGAGAGAAGTAGAAAGTAATACAAGTGGGTAGTGAAAGAATCATCCACCTTTTGAAGGAGATATGTCTAATTGTGTGTATGTGTTGTGTTTTGTAAGTAAGAAAATAATATTACACTGTAAATTAAAAAATAGGAAGCAAAAATATCCTTTAGAAACGCTCAGAAAGTGTGCTAATTTTTGTGTGTTCTTGGATAGATTAACAAAAATAGAATCTATTAGATAAAGACTACGCCTATGTTTCGATAGAGAAAATCATTAATAATATTAAATCTAAAAAACATACACACGATATTCTGTAATTGATTCCTTAGGGCTTTTGGAATATCTCCCCTTTCTGTTCCCTTGTCTGAGTCTTACAGTGTATGAGTGATACAGGTGACAAGGGATGGATTTAACCTGATGTGAAGTGTTGGGCTTGGAACATATCAGAATCGCAATATGATTTGTGTATCGTGGAGTAAGTTGATGTTTCAAAACAAAAGGCTAAAGTTATGTTTGAAAAAGAATCCTCTGAGTCATCAGAACAAGAAATACAATTTAACCATCTCTTTGAGTATGAATCTCATGAATAAAAGGAGATTTAACACCCCATGGGGTATGTTGATATGGTGTAAATGAAATACTTAAACGAAGCTGAAATTCTAGCTAACATTCGATTTCGTTACAATTAAGATAAGATATTCACTTGGATTGGTCCTACACTCATTGCTATCAACCCATATAAAACTATTGCTGACCAATAAGAGTCCTAATCTGTTAGCTCAACTCGAAATGCACATACCTTTTGTGTAAGTGAAAATGCATTCAAAGAAATGTTAGAATGCAAGAAAAATCAAGCAATTTTGATTTCTGGAGAAAGTGGAGCTGGCAAAACAGAAAATGCTAAGCTAGCTATGCAATACCTAACTAGACTATCTCAATCTGAAGTTGCCGTCGACACAGCTGAACTACGAGAAAGCAAAAATATCATAGAAGATTTAGATTAATTCACCATCGAAGATAAAATCCTTGCTTGCAATCCAATTCTCGAAGCATTTGGTAATGCCAAAACAGTCCGCAATGATAATTCCTCGAGATTCGGGAAATATGTTAAGATCTTCGTGCATAAAATATCACATAAAATCTAAGGTGCATCGATATCCAATTATTTACTTGAAAAAAGCAGAGTAGCAGCACCAGCAGTAAATGAACGAAACTACCATGTGTTTTATCATCTCCTATGCGATTCTCCAGAGATACTTGAGTCTCTTTAACTATCTCCTACTGCAACACCTCAAGATTTCAATTATCTTAGCAAAACTGGCTGTTTTGAAATCAAAAACATCCCTGATGCAAAATTGCTTCTCGAAGTTAAAAAGGCATTCCGATCAATGAATTTCAAATAACAAGAACAATAGACAATATTTTCAATATTAGCAGCGATTCTCCATCTTGGGAATGCAGAATTATCAGAGAAAATAGATGCATAATAGTAGTCATAATTTAGTTTTATGTAAACCTCATAACCAAGAAATTCAACTTCATAGACTAGATGGTCTTCCTCCTAGCAACAGCAGCAACTACGATACTCACAATCTCCCTCTCCATTCAAGAAAGTCTGTGAACTCTTGGAGATCTCACCTGAATAACTCGAAGAAGCACTTGTTATGAAAACATTAAAAATAGGATAATCGATCATTTTATCACCTCAATCACAAACCCAATGCATTTCCCTAAGAGACAGTCTCAGTAAGAACCTCTACGATGCTTTGTTTACATATTTAGTCAATAAAATGAACAAACGACTGCTGCCTCCTCCTGATCTAGCAGCATCTTGTCTCAGTGTAGGATTGCTAGATATCTTCGGATTTGAGAGTTTCGAGACGAATTCCTTTGAGCAGTTGTGTATCAATTTTACGAATGAAAAGTTCCATTAGCTTTATGTGAACTATGTCTTCAAAAGTGAAGAAGAAGAGTATCGAAAGGAAATGATTTTTGGAGTGTTTGACAATCTGCAGTACAATTAAAATCAGAATATTATTGATATATTGGAGAAAAAACCTGCAGGTGACACTTTTAAGATGTTTTTTATCAATATTTTCTGACTTTTCTCTCTCTTTTTTCTTAGGTATTCTAATACTACTCGATGAGAGCTGTTCATTAGGTTCCAGTAGCGACGAAATGTTCCTTAGTGCAATCACTAAAAATCACTCTAAGAATCCACTTTGCAGCTTCCCTAAAAGAGACAGAAATGCATTTTGTTTATCGCACACAGCAAAGCAAGTTGTCTACAATGTCCAAGGGTTTCGAGAGAAAAACAAAGACGAAGTTAGCAATGAATTGCAAGTATGTCTCTCTTAATCTACTAATCCTCTCATTGCATCTCTGTTTTAGTAAAATCCTTCAGAAGGTAAAGTAATCGTCAAGAAATCTAAGTTCTTAGGTCTTCAATTCCGTTAGTAACTCAGCGAACTCTTGGGTGAACTCTCAACCTGTGGAGCACATTTTATTCGTTGCATAAAGCCAAACGAAGAGAAACAGCCTAATCAATTCAATTATTTGCTTGTCTTTTAGCAAGTGCAGTACCTTGGATTGCTGGATTCGATAAAAATACGAAGAGTCGGATATGAAACGAGAATGAGTTATGAAGATTTCTTTTTGACTTATTAGGAACTTGGGTAGAAGACAAAGGGCTTGACGTTATAAAAAGTTGCATAGAGTAAAGACATTAAGAGTTTAAGGGAGTTAATTATTAAAGATATATTCAAGGATCAAATGTTGCTGAGAATAAATGAATTAAATGAGAAAAGCGTTGCATTTGGTAAAACGAAGATATTCTTATTGAAGGAAGCACTAACGTTGTTGAGAAAGATGTTGAGTGCTTTGATTGAAGCGAAACAAGCAGCAGCGAAGAAGATTACTAGAGCAATAAGGAAACATATGTTTAGAAAAAATTGGAAGGTTTTTTTAGAAAAAATTAGAAGGCAATTAGTCAAAGTTCAAGCGTTCATAAGGATGTAGGCAGAACGGAGGAAGTTTCTTAGGAAAAAGAAATCAATCGAGAAGATGAAAAGGATTTAGAGATTGAGAATTGCAGCTGCGGGGATTAGAGGTTTTAGATAAAATCTTATTCTTTACTAAATGAAATTGTTGGCTGCTATGATATTCAGTAAAACGAATTTGCATGAAGCGTTTGAGAAGATTTAAAAATAACCTAAGAAGTAAGTGGAAGAAGTCGAAATGAGAAATGGGTAAACGAAGGAAAATGAGAAGATTTTTTAGTAGGAATAGTTTGAAGAATCAAAGTAGAATGCTCAATTGTTGAAGTAGAAAGGTAAATCTCCATAGAATGAGTCTCCAAAAAAGGTTTAGGCTTCTACTCCTGTGAACAAGAACCTTTTGAAAATTGTCTAAGAAGTCACGAAACAAGATCAAGAAATACAATTTACTTAGCATACTTCGAACTCAAACTCGAAGAATATCATGCCAAATATCGTTGATAATAACTCAGCTGGCTCTTCTTACGAAGGACAGTAACATTTGCATAATTATTGCTAATATTTCCAAATTATCCTTAATTTTTGTGACATAATTTTCTTTCGAACCATTAGATAACTATCTCAAGGTTCATGGCGTTAAACTAACTTATCCTCCTGGAGAGGTTTAGGTTTGAATTCTCTAGGACTCGGTGATTGGTCAGGATAACCCCCTAACGGATCTTCCAAACATTCCTCAAAAACATCTTTAATTGTTGCATTCACGGAATTAAACCCTGCAAGTTGCTATTCTGGTGAAAACGAATCTAATATCAATCTCGAGGAAGTCCCTGAAAGTGAAGATTGTCATGATGATAAACTAAGCTCTGCTATTGATACTGATATGCTCAATGAAATCTAAAAGAGTGACTACAGATTAGTTGTTGGGTAGTATCTAGCAAGAAGAACAAAATGGGGGATTGCTTAACCTCCTGAGAAAATTCTTAGACATTAATTAAAACCGATTTCTCATCCACTTACGAACATCGAAGATCTCAAGAAAGCAATTACCTTTGAAGATACGAAGGATACAGTGAATATCATACGTAGCATAGCGTCTTAACTTGCGTTGAAGTATTCCGAAGCAACACCGTTTGCGTAACAATTTGAAGATGCACAACCAGGATATGACAACGACAGCAGACATCGATCTGTAAAACCAAATTCTTCATCTTCTCGTGCTGTGCTTGCAGCAAGATCGTCTTCTAGATCGAAGACTGCACTTTAAGACCCTAGGAAAGCGAGTATTCGTGGAACAATTTCATTAGAAAATATTAAAAATAGCAATAATAACAATAATTCTAATATTCTGCCAAAGCAGATAACATAAATGAATTCAAACTAATCCCCTGAGGAAAAAGCTGTGAATGTGTTTAAGACATTGCTGAAATGTGCAGATGAAAGGAAATCTAGATATAATCGATGTTTGAATGTCATAAAGCTCTTATCTCTGATCAACGAAGATACAGTAGAACTAAAAGAAGAAGTTTACCTTCAACTTATGAAATAACTGAACGATAACGGCAGCAGTGATTCGAGACTGAAATATCTCAAGATCTTCGCGATTGTCAGTAGCATGCTACCAACAACAAGCAGGTTTTTCTATTATTTATTGAATTTCTTGTTTCAAAAGATAAATGCCTGCGAATAAGGGAATTTCAAAGAAGAAGGGAAATTCTATTAGTTTTGCATGCTCAGATTAATCAGAAGCTAGTAGATTTAGAGATGCTTCATCCCATCTGAAACGGAATTGTTCATGATCGAGAATAGAAAACAGATTATGCTTAGGGTTTATCTATTGAATGAAGTACCTATCACAATTGGTGTTGAGAGTTATACCAGTGTGAAGAATCTAAAATCGATGATTTTAGATAGGATTGGCGTGAAAAGTAGGCATGAATTCTATGGGATAATCGAATCACGTGTGAATAAGAGGACACTGAAGAAGGAATAACGGTTTGTAGATGAAGATGAGAGGATTATGGATGTTATTGCGTTTTGGGAGGCAGAATAGAATCAAAATGATAGGAGGGGTAGTAGCTATACTAATAATGCAGTGGAACATAGCTAATCTCTGACGATTAGGTAACACTCTAGCTCTAGTATTGTGCATTTAGCAGTGAATCACAACCTACTGAAAAGTGAAAATGCAAGTAAAGCAGTTGTTGCTTCGTCAAAATCTAACTTTGAAGATTCCAAAATATTCTTGGATCTTGATGGGTTGAAGATTTATTTAGGAATTAGGATTTCGTTTTCTTTTGAGGAATCTGATTAGGAAGCTGCTAGTGTCTTCTACGCTTAGATCTACTCTGAAGTGTAAAATGGGAAGTACACTCCGTTATAAGAAAAAGATTACCTGAACCTTGCTGGACTGCAGTTATGCGTTGATTACCCGCAAGAATAAATTCAGAATGTAGATCTGAAAAATTCAACTTTGTAATTTGACACTAGCTTTTACATACCTGAGTCCATACATAAATCGAAGTCAGCTGATGAATGGAGAACTTTGATTTTGTAGAATTTATCTGAAAAATAACTTACGAAGAGAGACAGGAGTATGCCTTAGAAAGCGAAATTAGCGTATATTTTGTATCTGAGTAAATAAGATTTATTCATGAGTAGTGTGTTTAAAGGAGTAAAATATTAAAGAGTCAAATAGCGATCACTGCATGAGACGATTTCCAGCAAGGAGAAGTTTGAGTAGATGGTGTAGGAGACTGAATAATAATAATCATAATAAATTGAGAAATAAGCGATCAAAGATGAGATTTTATTAGCAATAAATCCATCGAATATTTTGATGTGCGATCCGTATGGTTTTAATAGACCGAAAAGAAGAGTGCCAATAAGGAATATTCTTAAATTCTGTTGCACTTCTGCGGAGGTTATAGTGGTTGATATTGATAATACAAAGCATATTTTTGAGACACCACCATTCTGCAAGGAAATAGCATTTTTAGTTAGATCGTATTTGCGGATTCATTTTCAAAAGTAGTAGTGAAATAATTGTGGAAAAATTGTAATAAATAGTGTAAGTCTATATGGCAAAATGAGCAAATTTCGGCTCCAAACAAAGAAGAATTTAAAGAGTTGGAGATATATTTAGAGATTATAATGAATTATTGTTACAAAATTGTCTTTAAAAACCATTCATTTGAGATCCTTTTTTACATGTAGAATTTATTGAATCAAAATTCAACGTTAAGTTAATTTGATAATTCCTTTACTTGGGCACATTTTGATGGGTATTATGAAAAAAAATAAAATAATTAAAAACATTATCAAAAGAAAAGGAGAATAGACCAAACAAAAAATCAATTTATTCTCTTGTGTATGAACTCCTCACAACTTAACCCCTTCTCTATTCCTGACATAGGTCCAGAGTAATTTGTAGAGATCTTCTCGAGGAAATGCAAGCAGCATCCAACTGAAATAAGTGAATTTATCTATCTGAAACCATCTTCCAGCACCCACAGAATATGCTACCTTTGCATTTAAGAATAAAACATTCCTCATCGGGATGTTCTCTAACTCCGCTAGCTCCTCAGAGCAACTCCTGAGAGCTATCTATTGAGTTTCCCAGTTCTAACTGACATGTAGATAACTAAAACCATAAAGGGAATGATTGGATCAGTTGATGTTATTCTCTCATAAATGGATGGATTCTTCGATGCCCTCAAGAAGTCTGTTGAGTAATCCATTGAAAAAGCGAAGATTGCTTAAAAAAAGAAATTTATTGAACTTTCGGATGCTTACTAGAAGACTCTTGAATCTTTTAATAAATGCTTCACAATTAGCGAGCTCAAAGGGATTGTAATTGGAAGCAAGCAAGACTAAGAGGAGAAACTAAAGGCATTCATCAGAAACCACTGTAGTTGTTCACAAAATAATACAAAACTCATCAAGAAATAGCTTAATGAATTTCAAAGGATCAGGCGACTGTTTTCTCTAGATAAACCGAATGAAATCAAAATCGATGTTGCAGCATAGCTTGAAAGCATAGACTTCTTCTTTAATCAACATGAAGGTATAATAAATTAATCTTAGAGAAATGTTTTATCACATTATTTAATATTTATTTGGTTAGTTGTTTGAATATTGTAATAATAAATTCAACAGGAGAAGATAATTATTTCCCCTATGATTCGAGTCTTTCTTGTGGGTCTGATGTTTCTTCAGAGATGTTTCAATTAAATTAGAAAATGTCCTACCTATCTTAAGTTTAATTTCTGCCTTCTAAAATTAATCCGGAGAAATTTTCATCTGAACAAATTAGTATTATAAGAGAAGAAAATGGATCTATTTTCATTTAGAACTAAAAAGTCAATGGAGAAGGAGTATAATGTTACCTCAACGAAGAGCTCAAATCGAATTAGAGATACATCCTTAGAGTCGAGCTATCGCATGCATAAGAACGTACTTTAGTAGATCCTAAGTTTCTGATTGGACTCACACACGAAACCCACAAGGATATATATCCTCTTAGTAATTCCAGCCCCGTTTATGATGAATCTAAATCTCATGATTTCTCAAAAATCATTAAAGGTTCAGAAGTAAACTCTGATATTACCTTGAATAAATTCTAGAATGGAAAGCAACTGGAGTTTCGTATTTACCTTGCTGACAAATATATGGCAGTAGCAAGTTATCCAGATTATGACAACGTTGCATAACTTGATGATGAGAAAAAGATTAAATGGTAAAGTAAATAATATCTTGGGATGTACATCTGCTATTATGGCGATTCGATAAGAGTGTTAGAGTTTAAGAAAGTTAATAAGTTTGATAATGAGATGAGTGAGAAAAAATAATATCGAAGCAAAACATTCTCGAATGTATGGAGACTGTAATGAATGAATAAGGTTAGCTCCAAAGTACAACTTTGGGATGATGTTACATGTAGGTGGTCATACTGTAAGAAAAAACAGAACATTTTGTATTTGGAATCTTCATTGTGGAATGGGTGTATTTGGGATGATTATGTTGTTATTTCTACGAGATTATTAGACTGATAAATGCTGAAGATTTTTAATTCTTGAAAAAAGCAAGAATGAGCAGAGAAGGGATGTATTTCTATTATTTTTTTAGTTAGTTTAGGAGATGGGATCTTGCCGACTAGAGTTATTATCTAACTGATAAATAAACACAGAGATCATTAGATTTAGGACTTAAAGCTGTTGAGAGACTATCTCTCAACATACTCGAGCAAGATGAAGATGTCTTAATGAAGGCTGAAGTAAACCACATATTAAGCAAAAAATTGAAAAACTCAAGCATGAGCGAAAATTAAAAAATGGCTTAATTTGAAATTTAGTGAAGAATGGTTTGCTCTAGTGAAGCTAATCATTCTCTCTTGATACCCTTTTGCACTGAATAACTCATTTTTATCTGTCTCTTGGCTTGGTTTTAAGAATTGTAAAAAATAAATGATCCTAACAAGTTATTACAAAATAATTCTATGCTAGAAGATAATTTTCAAGCTGAAATCGACAAAGCAGTAGGAAGGACATAAACATATCTAATTTCATAAAAGAAGGAAACTTTCCACTATCGAAAAAAAAAGTTAAAATGAAAAATAGTGATTTTCAAAAGATTTATTGTTGTTGATCATTACAGTTTGAACAATTAATTTGTCCTTCAAAGTTCTGTTTCTTGTTATTGTGTATTTTCATGTTGAGTGTTTGTAAATTGATCTTGCGTGTTCAGCCAATCATTTTCAACTTCATCCATGTCTCTCATCAGCAAATCGAGTTCACTTTGCACTTCATCAAGCTCTTCTTGTGTTAATTAGCTAGAAAATACAAACGTTATCTCATCTCTTTGTAGACAAATCGATATTTCAGTTCAACAACAAATTCCAAATACTCTCTATTTTCGATGAGGATCTTTGTCAACGAATCAATTTTCTGAGTGACATCTTCTAAAGATTTGAAATCATTCTTCAATTTTTCTCTTATTTCGTCATCCACATCGCTGTTTTTAGCAATAACTAATGCTGCAAATAGAATCCAGACAAACAGGAAGATCGTTAAGAACCTAATTCTGAAAAAGATAAAATGCTGCCTAACTAGCAAACGACAAGCAAAACATCATGAAAATATGTTACTTCATTACTTTTCGCGAAGACCTCTAGACTTAAACCAAATTAGTGAATTAATTATTTTTTTGTGATTTTCCCTCAATTTATTGACTAATTTCATCAATATTTTCTTCTTTTATTTAAGCAATCTCCCCAAATTTTGCATGATTTCTCTTTTCTCTTCAATACCCACTTCAGCTTTTAATTCTTTAAAACCAAAATAATTCACGAATAATCAATCCGAAATCTTATGAATCCTATCTGTTTCTTTGTAAACGAAGAACAGAAATAAACAAAAAGATCCAGGAAGGGATGATATGTCCTTTATCTAACAAATATCTGAGAAAATAAGAGAGTGATTCAATACTCTTTACCTTCTCTTTGAATCATTTATGTTATCCCCTCCCAATCTTTTTTTCCCATTTTACAATCATTTCTAGAGAGGTTTGTATCCTGGAGAACTCTAGATGTAATTGGCAGTATAATTTGGAATAATATTCGTTCCATTACTGGCATTATTCTATCCTATCGGACTTTAGTTCATCTGAATATACGAAGGGATACTTCCACTTTACCCTTAGAATTAATACTATTGCTACTGCTGTTATTATCCATAATTCGGCTACGACCCAGTAGTAATCATTGGAATCGATTTATAATCCTGCCTTTACGATGAATTCAACGCAGCTTGCTCATCTTTTGCTTTTTATTCCTTCAAAATCTTCTGCACAAGATTCTCAATCTCTCTCTTTTCTTGTCTTTATGGTGGTGTAACTGGTACAACTAATGGAGAACCTGATCCTGAGAGTTAAGATTTCTGATCACTTGAGGAAATAATCCCATTTGTGACTTAGAAATTGTTGACTCCATATGTGTTAGGAGTATGTGGACTTGTATTTGATGTCTAATATGAAGTTCCAGTTGATGTCTAGTATGAAGTAGAACCCTGCGATGAAGAGGATCCTTAATATTAGTAAGATGGTGTCATAGGATTGACTTAGACTGTCTGTTGTTGTTACTGTGAAGGCATTGGCTAATATGAAGGAATGTTATTATTGTTGTTGTTTCCTGAAGGTGATTACTGTTATTAAATGATATTATTATTCGGTGAGTAGCTAGGAATCATATTAAATGCAGTTTAGAACTCCGCTTGTTTTTGTTGCTGTTGGGGTGCATTGTAATGGTTCGTTGTGTTCTTTGCTTTAACAAAATCAAAGGTAAGTCCGCCCATTGCACCAAAGGTATTGTTTGTCATTGTGACATTAGTAGCAAGCAATGGCGTTGGTGTTTTAGTGACTTAATTGTTCTGTGTGGTCATCTCGTATTGCTGGTTTGGGAGTTGTAATGGCGTAATCGGTTGATATTGCATTTGACCTTGCTATTATTATTCCTTTTGATTATTTTCAGCTCCATAAAGTTACTGCCCTCCTCCTCCTACTGGTGGTGTTTTCTTTGAATAAATTGAAAATTCCCTAATGAATTTGGAGTCTTATCGTGCACCACCTCTTTCAAAGGGTTTTCGTTTATTGTCGCCTAGCATTGTCTGCGTTTAGAAGCTTCTATCATGAATCAAATCCAACCCTACGGTGTCTTTCTTGAACATCTCAATGCATAACTTCACTTTGCTTAACAAAACCTTACGATCACCTTCAAATTAGTCATTCTACTTCAACTAAGTAGCTTAAGCAGCGAAATCACTCAACCCCTTCATCTACTAGACCTCTATGGTGTTCATTCTCTTCGTAGGTGACCTATTCTTCTTTCTTTCTACCCAAGGACTGCTTCCACCTATCTGCTCTTATCCATTGTTTCGAATACTGGGCTAATTACTAAACCCATAACTCCCTTCATAATTAGCGGCTTGATTATTAGCATAAATTGGTTCCACCGAATGAGCCTATAATAGCGGAGACCCATCATATCCTACCTAAAACGAAGGCTCTACTTAACCTGCAAGTGTCGCTGCATGTTTGAAATCAGCGCTCCCATGATTCTTACTGTCTTCCCTGGGTGAATCCTAGTTGAAAGATGCCCTTCTAGCTAATTTCTTCGGCGTGCCATTGTTGCTTCCATTTCCGTTGTTTGCATTATTAGTATTCTAAACTTTTTTGAGCTTGACAATTTAGTTATTGAACGTCGAAGATGATTGCGGTACGATATTCAATGACTGTGAGTACAAATAAATTGATGATGGTGATACATCTTTGCTAGAAAGCACATCCTTATATTTGAGCCACTCTTGGATCGCAATCCCACTAGGATCGCTGATAATGTTGAGCACCTTCTCGAAGAAGATCTTAAACGATTCCACGATGAAAAATAAGTCACTATTTTCTAATCCCTTCATTGACTACCACCTTCTTGCTGTGTGAGTTGTTCCTTTAAATTTTATTATTCGCAAAAATTGTAAAACAAAAATAATTTAATAATAATATTCCCTCCTTTTTGAACAACAAGTTTTCTTAAGATGGGGGGTGTTTGAGTGAGCAAAAAAGTGTGCGTGTGTATGTGAGTGCGCTTATAGCTGATTTTACATCAGCAATCTGCGCATAATAGCTGATAATAAATAGTTTTTTTCTACTCTTATTAAGATTACATTACATACACACATCACACATTTATGAAGGGGATAAACAAAAAAAGACAAACACAAATAGAATGATGTCGATATTTTGTTGCTTTCAAATAGGCATTCCTCCCTTTTCTAGTAATCTTCCGAGATAAAAGTCAATGTTGGCACTTTTATACAAAAATAAAAAAGAAACGCAACAAACGAAGAGGGAGATAAATATATGAATTAGAAGGGGGAAATATAATCTAAATTAACAGAAATTGTAAGCAGGTAATTACAAAGAAATACTTGGATTTTAAATAAAGCAATGGTGTAAATTAGATTGCGAAAATTCTGTTTAATTTCTGGAATTAATTTTTTAGTTTCGCATCATTCTCCTATTGCTGGAAAATTGATAATAAATAGCATAAATTATTACATTTGATAATTATCATTCAAGCCTTGTAGAGTTACTCTTCTTTCCTGAGATTCTCTGCTTACACTGAGTTACATAGGAAATCATACAAATTATGTATTTCCCTTGAGTTTCCAACACAGGTTTTGATGCATAATGCAAAAAAAAGGAAGAAAGATAATTAATCAAAAGAATAATCTTAGAATTTTATAATATTTTTAGTTTCATGGATCTTAGTTAATATCTATTGTAAAGGCCTTCTTTAGACCATTCTTTCAACTTTTTAAATCAAATACTTCAAACTGATGAAAATAAATCCAAATCAAACAAGTATTTGTCACAAGAACAAAGAAAAACATCATATTATTTTTGGAATTTAGCAAAAAGAAATTAGCATAATAATAAATCTGTTTGTGTTCAGCAGCTTACTAATTTAATTTAAGTAAAATGCAGGGAAAAGTATTATCTAACAGAGATTCTTTCAAATAAAGAGGAACAAAAGCGAGTGTGCTGAGATAATGTGAGGATTGATTTCATAGAAATCTTAAAAACTGTAAAAGATTGCTTATTGAAAGCAAATAAACTTACATTCTATTGTTCTAAGTGCTAGAATTTTGAAATATATGAGTTGTTGAAATTCTCCTTAGTTCAGAAAAGTTGTTATCCTTAAAGTAGCACTTTTTAAAAGAAGAAAATGCAAATTTGTTTTAATGAGCTTTTAGTTTTTAAATAGCTTTGATCCTAAAAATAGTCTTAAAAATATTTCTAAAACAAGATATATTTTGTGTTGAAATGGGGTGCTCCTGCTTGCCAATTAAATCTTCATTTTTTAAATGATATGAAAAACTGATAATCATCATAAAGCGAGTTATTTATTGTTTCTATTTGTAGAAATAAGCAGCTGCTTACAATATTTCTGCTTTAAGCTCAACGGGGGAAAAAAA
>Ga0302271_10002022_pt1 | contig 18743 bp, 10 predicted proteins | sample III_Bog_N1_1_FD_198767 | JGI IMG/M metagenome (GOLD analysis project Ga0302271, IMG submission 198767) | Peat permafrost microbial communities from Stordalen Mire near Abisko, Sweden - III_Bog_N1_1 | ecosystem: Environmental > Terrestrial > Soil > Wetlands > Peat | place: Sweden: Abisko...
ACTCCACCAGAGTGAATTAATAATTGAAATGTGTTTTTGCAGAATATTTGTCACTTTTTTAATTCTCCAGAGAAATATTTATCTGCTAAAATCTTAATATTTCTTTGTTTTTATTTAATTGCAAGAACTAATAAGATTCATAAGATCTGTTTGCAATTAAGGTTTTTTCACATTCCAACTTAATGGTTTTTACACACATCATTTTTAAAAACGAAATATGCAAATCAATAATACAATGCATAATAATCATACTTCCTTTTGAAAGTTTTGCACAAAAGAAAATGGAGATAAAGAAAGAAGCAAAACAAAAAGGGAAGTAATTTTTTGAAATTGAAAGTAAGTTAAGGTAAATAACTCCATTTGAATCAACAGATAAGTTTTGTATATTTGTTGGTGTTCTCTTTGAAATCGGAGTAGAGGGGAATAAACATTCTATTCTGATGGATATTGCGGTGAGGTTGGAATAAAGTCAATCAGTACTCACATTCTTAATCTTGGTTTTTATTTATTTCCCCACTCTGAAAATATCAAAAAATAACACACGAATACAATTCCAAGAAGAAATACCATAAAAACAACAACCACAAGAGTATCAGCGAAGAATAAGACACAATAAAAGTATCATAGAGTCTCACTATGGATACAATCCAAGAAAAGAAAGATGAATTATCTGAGAAACCAAATATTAATGACAATCATATTTAGCATACAAATCAGGAATAGTAACAACTAGATGAAAGTAGCCATAATAATCTTCCTCTGGATGGCTAAATCCTATCAGCGCCAAAGCCTGAAGCTCAACAGGATAACGTCAAAGAACCAGAAGAATCCAAGAACGTATTAGATTGTGTTTTAAATGAAAATCTTAAAATATCTCTTTACTCTTTTTTTAACATTTCAATACTAAAATATAGTTATGTTTCTCCAAAAAGGACCAAAAACAACCTGAAAAGCATGCTCCAAATCAAGCTTAAGAAGCCTCTCATGAGTTAAAATCCACAGTATCTCATGTGCCTCATCACATTCGCTTAACAAACATCTCTGAGATTTACAATGTTGCAATGTCCCCGACCAGTATTTCCATCGCATTTGACACTCATCTCAAACGAGTAAACACTTTTTGTTTTATGCAAAAATATTTGAGATTCAAATCTCTTTTTTTCATTAAAAACCTTCCACAATACTAGAACGTGATTATGAAGAAGATATTCAAGTCAAAACTCGATGAACTTCAGAAAAAATAAGCTATTTTAGAATGCAAAGTCACATGCTAGCTAGATCATTTTAATTTAGTCAAGGGATACGATTGCTATGAAAGTGCGGAGGAGTACATTCTTCTCATGGAACTTGCTAACGATGCTGAATATTTTCAAGAGAAAGTGGAGAACGTAAAATAAGAATAATTGATATATAATGTTGTTTCTGAGAAAATATTGTTGTAAATTTGCCTAAAACTAGTGTCACACACCAATAAAAAATGAACTCAAACTCAAGAGTTATATCACAGATGTTCTCAACGGATTGGAATACATTCATTCATAAGGTAAAGCAAAGAATATCCTGTGGTTTTCTTTTATTGGAATTAGAAAAACAAGTCCTCCTAGATTAAAAAATTATTATCTTATTTAGGTTATGTCCACTGTGATTTGAAGCTAGCTAATCTCTTTTGCGTAAGATCTGAAGAAGAGGGAGATGATTCTGAAATCAGACGAGTAATGGTTAATTTTATTTATTTTATCACTGAAAGAACTAGAAAATGTGGTTATTACAGGTCAAAATAGGAGATTTTGGGCTGATGCAAAAAATTGATAGTGCAAGTGGTGAGGCATACATTGATGAGACTTGCGGCACTTTTGGATTCAAAGCACCTGAACTTAAAAAAGGAGCATACATCACATCAAAGGTAATATTCTTGGTCGTTTGGTAGATTAATTTAAAGTAGCATGTCATCTTGGGTATAGTTCTTGGAAAAATGTTTCGTTTGTTTTCTTAAAATTCTAGGCTGACATGTGGAGTCTCGGTGTGATCATGTACAGCTTAACAGTTGCCTATATGCCACATCATATGAAAGGTTACAAATACGGTTAAGGAGAAGTTCCTTTTCGAGAGTTTGATTGGAAAAAAAGATCATCTGAACTTCGAGATTTCGTATCTTCAATGCTGCAATTAAATCCTGCAAATAGACTATCAGCAAGTGATGCACTCAAACACCCTTTCCTTAAAATGTAAGTTTTAAGTTTAATGAATAATTTCTTATTTTTGGCAATGTTTGTAATTGAGTGTTATTTTTGAAAATTTAGCGACTGAAAAAATAAAGAAATATATTTTTGCATTGCTGATATTCACCTAATCAGCTTTGGAATCCATTCTGAATTTTCTAAACTACTCAAAAATAGACTGCTTCAACTATTTATTTTATTGATACCTTCTCAACCAATCACTTTTCTTATACTAATTATCACTTCTTTGTGTGGATTCTTCAAACTCTTTGATTACAAAATATCTTTACCTACAGTCCTACCTTAAAAACAAAAAAAACTATAAGTTCCCTTGATAAAATAACAATAAATCGTGCTGCTTTTTATCCTTGTATGCTTAAGCCTTCTCACTAACAATTGGATAACAAAGTAATGAGCACACTATTCTGAGGGATCGAAACAAACTAACTAACTAGATTTTGGAGTTTGAACAAGTTTGATCTAATGACATCAAATATGAGATCAAACAAACAATCAGTATAAATTGTTACTTTTATCTAATGTATTTTTCGGTTGTTTTTGATCTGTAATCAAATGATTCAATGAGTTTGTTGTTGATTCATTTAGAAGTTCATTTCCATTATTTTAAAGTTTATCCACTTTACTTTTTTGTTGATAATTATTAAAAAATCTATCTTAAAAAATGCAAATGCATTCCTACATTCCTTATTTACGTTTATTATTTACGTTTATGCATCCTAAATATTCATTTGAAATGGATCAATTTTATGATTATTTTATTTTTTCAACCAACCAAATAACTCAGTTTCACATATCACATACATCACAGAAAAATACTCAAAATATTATTTCATTAAATGGTTAAAAAATATCATATTTTTTTAGAAAAAAGAAACAATTCTGCTTATTGTCTACATGATTTTGCTCTTTTTACTTTTGATAATTTGAATATCACAACTTTTTTTTGTCTCCGGACTATTCAAACCAAGTAATATCCCCTATCACACAGACATTTTCTTTGATGAATTGTTCCATGTTGAGTCCAGGGAGGAAGAGTCTAGCATATTGTTAATTTGTTCGCATATCGGAGAGATGCACAAGGATTCCTAGAGTGCTCTTGGATATTTTCTCAAATATTTCTTCTTCTTTTAGTTTATCAAGGGTAGTTCGAGGAAGATTTAGCACACCAAGGATGCTTTTTGTTGAGTTTTCTTTTTAGAGATCAACTTTCTCAAAATAATGCTTTGTTTAATGTAATTGACTCTTATCAGTCTTCAAACGATATACTAATAGCTCATTTAGACTTAGTTCTTAGTTGTGGCAGCTGTTTAGGCAAGAAAATAAATAACAAAAATGAATATATTATGGAAAAGAAATACATTTATTTGTGCAAATAAAAATTGAAGAAATAATCTTGGAATTATATTTTGAAGGCAGAGAGGAGTAGAATCCAGTCAGATAAAATAAGAAACAGTGAGTTTATCAGGGAATTTAATAAAATAAAAGTATAAGTTTACTCGATATCATTGTTGAGTCCTTTGAAGTATTGCTGAAATAATTTCTAGTTGATTTTCCTTGATTCTTCTATTTACTCTTGTTCTTCTTTGTTTTTGAGCCCACAAGGTTTAGGTGTTCTAATCACACTGAATCCATTAGTCAGAAGGAGATTCTGCTTTAGCGAATTGCATAACTCGTCATCTAATCCGAGGATAACATCGACATTAAAGTTTTTTACAATAATATCGATTATTTCCTTTTATTCCTTTGACTGCATAGCTGGCATGTTAATCAAACATCCACTACTGAATATTTCCTTTGATTACTCAGATATCAACATCATTTTTCTTCCAAGCTTCGAAGTCTTGAAATTATTACCATTTGGATTGCTTGTACCTCCAGTTGAAGCATTCGAATTATCTTCTCTATTAAACGCTAGATTTGTATCGATATTTTTGAGAATGGATTACTCCAGATCATGAGTGAGCTTCTTCGTAATTGCTTAGCCTAACATTTCGATTTGATTCTTCAGCAATCCCATTTGTACTCGACTGTATCCGTGGTATAAAACTAATTTGTTCTTCAATTCGATGCTGTTTGTGGGGTAGAAATCCTTGCAGACACAAGCACCAATGCACCCTCCAGCCATGATAGAATTCTGCATAGGGTCTAAGTCTACTAAAACAGGTGTCCATCCTTGCTTGCATCCGTAGTTCATTAAGGTCTTCGTGACCTAAAATGAAAACACAAATATAATTTCATGAAGCCATTTTGAATTTCTCTTATTTTTGTTTTGTTTTACAGTTGTCTTGCCACTTTGGTTTGTTCCGCAGATGAGTACACGAGGACCAATTTTTCTTGTATCTTATGCTTGTGTTCGTAATTCATTGAGATACTAGTTTATCATGGCATATACTGGATACTGTGATTCCTCCGTTATGGGGAAGAAATCTTCATTGTTCTGATACTCCAACCATAGCGTGCATCCAGTCCATGTGAAGATAGTGAATCGATCTCCTTTTTGAAAATACTGCATTTTCAATGGTGGAAGCTCTCTACCGAAGATCTCTGCTGTGCCTTCTTTCAAATACAGCTTTAACCCATCTTCATTTTTCACACTTAACGAAAGTTCCTTCATTTTTTCTAGCTAAATGAGTTTAGATGGATCTGAGACATAATCACTTATCATTTTCAGCTAAAAAAGTTCAAAAAGTAGCTAAATATTGTTTCCGATTTGGTAAAAAGATTATTAGTATTATGTAGATTGAATATTTTTTGTGTGTGTCTAGCTTTTTAATTATTAATTCTGAAAAATCCAAAAGATCTCCATTTTTTAGGAAGATATCTCAGCATAAAAAGAAAAAGATCAAGTAAATAGACAAAATAGACTTTTAGAGTTTATTTTTTTCTTCATAATCCAACATGCATCACGTTTATTACAACTACAAGAGACAAAATAATGATATTTTTACAATCAATTCTTATATAAAAACTCAATAAATAGCCTTTTTTTCACTCAAAAAGATATTTTTTCAATCCAGAATAGGTGGAGTTAATGGTTTCCATTTATTGGACAGCTTTCTTTAACTATTATCTACAGAACTCCATTGTGCTTCAGTGTCTTCTTCTTCTTCGTTATCTTAGAAATCTTTTCGATTATGCACACCTTCATCAACAAAATCAAATTGATTTCTTTTCAGAAGAGATGTGCGTTCCTGAAGAGGCAGAGAATTTAACAAATTGTTATGCTATTTAGAGTCCAAAGAAGCTTAGATAGCACGAGATAGAATGATTGTTACAGGAATCAAGAACAATTAAGAATATCCTGCTAAAACTGAGAATTGATATTGCTACTTTGCTGAAAACGATGCTTAAATCTGTTGACCTGCATCTCCTGTATCACTCAGCTTACACAAAAGTTAAATTAATCCTGGTAGATTTGCTAAATAAGCAAAAGAAGTTAGCACATGTGAGGCTGCGAATACTTGTGCTTATAACTCTTTTGATTGCTGGTACACTAGGATGTTCAACCCCGTGTGGAGTAGAAACGAAGAGACGTTAAGTATATTGAGTGTATTTATCACGAAAAATTATTAGTTATTTTCATTGGAATAATAGGTTGACATTATTAAGATAAACGCGAACATGCAAGAAGAATTAGACGATAGTTGCCGCTGCCAGAATTAACTACTTCTACTATTCACTGCCAATTTCTCAAATGCATGGAGCACTACACAATAAAATACTCCTTTGTTTAGTATGTTTAATGGAACACACTCTTAGACTGAGCCTACAAGGGTTTTGAGTCCTATATACATAACTACTATCCATGAAAATGGAGTATTCCAGAACTGCAAGCCCATCAAATCTAATACGTTTTTAAGATAATATCTGACTAAGTTAGCACAGCTGAGGATTAGCAAGCATCCTGAAGAAAATAATAGAATTGACGCAAAGATTTCCTCTTCTTTTGAGCAAGCAGAGGAGTCTTTGCTTTTAGACAATTTTAGCATGCCCAAGGAGACACAAGATAAAATAAACTAGCATAGATAGGTTTTTATGTACCCTATGATGGTGACAATGCAAAGAATTTCTCTGCTTGAAGTAAATTCTTCGTTTGGGGTTTAACATAACTGATTCTCTTGCTTGAACTTGTTCATAAGTTACTGAAATTCACAGCGGAATCTCAATAAACAAAAATGATGGTTGAGAGGAGTTGATCCACTAGATTAGTTGAGTCCCTAGAAATACTTGAAAAAAAGTATTTTTCTTATTTTCTTTTTTGATGAAGTTCAGTGATTTCTTGAAAAAAGTAAAAAAAAATAATAAGATTGCTGCGTTTGGTTGATTATTATCCTTCACACGTAGCGGTGAATAGAATGGAAGGATTGTACGAGTGAAATCTACAAAAATACCTGGATGTTTTGGATTAAAAGTTGAAAATGAAAAAAGAATCAGATTTATTTGGTATTGTTAATGAATCGTTTCTATTTTATGTTGATTGAAAAGGAACTTTTTATGAATAGAATAATACACACATAAAAAAGAATAGAAATTGCATTCCAAATGATAAAAACTAAGTATTTTAGACAGAAAAACGGCACAAAACTGATATTTTTTTTTTAGGGTTTTATCTAGGAAATATTTTTTATATTTGTCTTTTCTTTCCTACCCTTCAATTATCTTTAAGTTTGCTAGGATTTTATTGCTGTTATTAGGATATTTCATTTCTCGATTAAATCAGTGAAACCCCCTCATGATTTATCGGTAGCTACTTCTTCGCCGGTCTTGTAAACCGACAAATAGCGAAAGTCACTGTGATGATTGATATTATTATTGCTATTATTCCAAAAATAAATCTAGTTTATTGCAGCTCTTTTTGCTTATTTTACTGTTATTATTATTGTTTCTCAGCTGGCAGACTGACATCAGGTAATTTCAGACGCATTGTGCCCTTTTCAGCTGTTCTGTTGAGTTAAACAGAAGATGGCACTGTGCTTGGAGCTTCTTATGGTAGATCTTATTTTTAATTCTAAATTTAACTGAGAATATTTTTATTTTCTTGGTTCTGTTGATTACTTAACCCTATGTTCTTTGGATTGTTTGATGAGCTTGTAATTGGTTTTTAGCCATCAGAGGTATTATTACTTGGAATACTCTTGTTGTTTTCAACTTTCTTTTAGTTTTTTGTCTGATCATTTTGATTTTGCATATCAAATTAGTTATTATTTTTAATACTTCCTTATTTTTTGGGTTCTTCTGTTCCACTACCAACAGCAGCAGCAGCAGCAGCAGCAGCTTAAGTATCATTTGTTTATTGCTGTTGTTACGAGTTGTTAATACTAATTGAACCATTTTTTAACTTATCTCCTATCACAACCCTAAAAACATCTGTTTCTTCACTTTCAACCTCATCCTCATCATCTTATCCATCATCTCCTTTAATTATTTTCGATTTATTTCCCTTTTTTTGAACATTTTCAAAGTATTCATGCTCAGCTTTTTCGAATTCCCCAACAACACCTTTGATTTCTTCAATAGTTTAATAAGCTGGGCTTTGTTTCTCAATGTAATGATCCTCGATGAGTTCGTTTTCGATTGAACTCAAAAACAAATTAGCTAACTCAGAAGCGTAGTCTAACTCAGATTCCATCAGCTAGGCATTGTTCGCCAGCAATCCTTGTAAATGTTCTTCTCCTGAGCCATTGTCTCTCAACTCCTCTTGAATCAGTATAAAATAAATCAATTAATCGCAAGATAAATGTGTATTTCCAACCTCCATAACATTTTATAAAAACAATGATGCTAAGCTAATTCATATTCTTACAAACCATAGTGATTTCTCCAATGACTCCATTTTAATTGAATTACTGTGTCCTTCTGATAAAGACTCCACTCGAAAGGGAGCAAAATACAACTAAGCTCAGAAATATAAACCTATGAAACTAAGCTGACGAAAACGCTGACAACTTTGATTCCTTCATATTAGATTTGCTACTAGTTATTCTATTGCTTTCTTCTTTTGGATCAGCTGTAAGAGTATTTTGTTTTGTTTTTTGTTTTATCAGCAAATTTTTGTTTGGATATTTGTGTAATATCCCAGATTAGTATCTAAGAATCTGTTCGGGATTGTTGATTATGATTTCTCACAAAAACGGCAACCTTATATGCCTTCTCTGGACGACAAAAACTGTCTAAAAGACTCTAGGAAACACTGAACGTGTGAAGCTTATATTGAAAGTTCCAAACCCTAGAAATACAGACATTCTTTTTTGTGAAATTTATGAAGTATTTTTGCATTGAAAAATAAAAAATCACTTATGCGTACTTTTATTACAAATACATATTTTCTTATTTTCTAATAAAGTAACGTGTTACTCCCTGCTAATAATAGAATTCAAAGAATATCGTTTTATTATGCGTGCAAGAGAAAAAAATAAAATTGGAAAACAGCAACAATCATATGTGCACAATATCTTGCAGAAAATAAATGAATTTCTAAGCTGGTCTCAGCTTGACTCAAATGTGTTAGCATTCTTGTCTCTTTCAATTCTCGCCGTCTTCATTAGTCCATTTGATTCTCTTTCCATCAGCCCATTCACCACTCTTCTCTTTGCCTTGAGCGTTGATGTACACACCAACACCGTGCTGTTTTTGTTCAAATAAGTTAAAATATAAGAAAAAAAAAACTAAAATAAAATAATTATGTCTTTAATAATAAAGAAAATGTATTTGTCTTGTCGTGTTAGTTTACTTGTTTTCCATTGAGCCATTGTCCTTTGTATTTTCTGCCATCTGGCCATTCAAATTCACCATAACCGTGCTTCTTATCTTCAAGATAATCACCATTGTATTTTCTATCATCTGGCCATTTAAACTCTCCTTAGCCATCCATTTTATTGTTCTTCCATTCTCCCTTGTAGTTTCTTCCATCAGCCCAGGTGTAAGTACCAATTCCGTGGATGTTATTATTCGAGAATTGACCTTCATATTGAGAGCCATCAGTCCAGAAGAATTTACCTTTTCCTTGCTTTTTACCTATTTTTAGGATAATTTTACCAATAATTATGTCACAAAAATGAAACTTTTTGAAAATAGAATCTTCTAAAAATACCTTGAATATATTATCCTTCATATTTAGCACCATCAGGCCAGATTTCGATACCATTTCCCTCTTATTTGTCATCAACCCACTAGCCAATATACTTAGCTCCATCTGCATGTGTGTAAGTTCCTTAGCCGTCAGCTTTATCGTTCTTCCACTCACCCTCATAGACTGTAAGTCCAAAAGTGCCAAATTAGAAATATTTTTTAATATTCTTTAGTCAATTACCATCAGCATCTGAGTGAATGAGTCTGCCTCTGCCATGAGCCATATTGCTTTTCCAGTATCCTTCATAAATTGAGCCATCTTTCCAAAGTTATTTTCCCCTACCATGTCTCATTCCATTCTTCCATTAACCCTTGAACACTGAGCCATTCTCAAGCAGATACTAAGGCAATTCCACAGCTTCAGAGTCCTCAAACTGTGGTGAATCATATATGAAATGTCCACATTTCTGCAGAGATGACTTTGTAGCATTATTTGTGTAATCTGGTTCCTAGTCGATTGGTGTAGCAAACTTCGGTGAAGGATAATGAACACTCTTGTCACCTGCAGTTGCTTTCTCTTAATGGACTTTCTACGAAGCATCTAGATTGTTTTTGTTATTCTCTTGGGATTCTTAGAATCGCTCTCCAGCAGTTTCAGTTGGATCATGAACAGCAGCGTTCATTTTGATATTTTGATGTTACACAGCCTTAGATACGTCTCCATTGGTTTCTTCTTAGAACCCAGATCCCATTGCTTGCGGAGAAGTACCATCTCCAATATGTGGAGTCGTCTGATCGGATTAGCAGCAGCCCATGTTGTTTTTTATCTAGCTTTTTTTAAAAGTTCTGAAAATATTACTGTTCTCTTTTAGTTTTATTTTTTATTCGTTTTTTCCCCTTTAACTCCACTTACCTCCCCCTTTTCTTAACTTCTCTCTAGCTCTTCTGTAATACTCTTTTTTATCGTTGTTTTTTCTTCCTTTTATCTATCATCCCTATCTCCCTTAATTCCTCTCTTTACTTTCAAATATCCAATCCTGTTTATCTCATTTTCTGTTAGCAGTAGTTCCTCCTTCAGTATTATCCTCAAAGCATGAATTTTCCTATTTACCAAAGAATACTTTCCTCTTTTCCTCTCTCTCTCTCTCTCTCTCTTCTCCGAAAATGAAATAGCTGTATTTCTAATCTATTTCTTATTATTCTTTTTCAGTTTTTAAACAAGAAAAAAATGATAATCATAACAGCAGATTCTTTCTCAGCTAATAGTTTGCCTTAAATTAGCAGAGATGGCTAATTTCTCTGAAATATAATTTGAATTTATTTAAAATAGAAATTATTAATCTCGTTTTATGCTTTTTTTTCTACAGCTGTGGCTATGACAATTCTGCATTAAATGCAAGCCAGTATCTGCTGTTTATCTCCAAGATCTATTCTAATAATAGCAAGCCTAGAAATAAATCAATGCTTTTCACCTCTTTCATTTTATCTTTTCCAATTCAATGAATCCCTCCCTCTCTTAAAATCACTAAATTCATTCATCGCAACAATCTTCATGTTGCTTCAAAAATCAGACAAAATAATCAATTGTGTATTAGTTCTTTAGAGCTACTCATTTAAATACATACTAACTGAATATCTAAGAACATTTATCAGCGACTGTTTATTTGGATTGCTATTATTAATACTAAAGATAAGGGATTTTCATCATTGGATCGGAGTTCACCGATGTGTTTGTTTCCAGTTTCATTTGATTTAAAGTTCTAGCTTTATGGTAATACGTTTTTGATTAGATATTTTTATTTGTATCGCGAGCACTCATAGCACTGAGGATGTTCTTTTCGATATGATTCACTTCATTTTCAAGATTCTAGCGATCATTATCCTGAGAATATTAAGTCAAATTGTTATCTTTAATGTGATTTCTACTGCTCTGCTGATCTTTAGATTCGTTTATTTCTTTTTGCAACTGAATTACTCGTTATTCAACTGTTTTTCTTGCTCCAGCAATCTGCTAAGCGATATTTAAGCTCAACTCTGCTATTGGTTGCTATGGAGAACTTTGCTACCACGCTAATAATAAACCCAGATATTCTTATATGATAGATTCTTCAACATGCAAGCACTGCGCAGCAACACCAATTTACGATCCTTCCATGAGATCAAGCAGATCTGGGTTGGAATCTTGTTCACTTGCAGGGGATCTTTCCTCACTTGAGTGACTCACCTCAGATATCTACTGCATGCTCATTTTGGATTTAAGAGAAAGAGAAGATTAATTAGAAGAAAAAAAATGCAAATTGCTATTTTTTCTTTATTTGATTTTTGTTTGCAACAGCTAGATCAACAAAAAAGAGAGAAAGGGGAAGGTTCACACGATTATTTAGAATCAAAAACAATGAATTACAGAGAATAACGAATAAATTATTATCTTTTGCATGTAAATTGTTTTAAAATGCTTCTTTACGGTAAAAATCTACATTTTTTTTTGTCAGATCTCAGTCGAAAATATACTCGCTCTATCTATTTTACTGAGTAAAAACGTATTTGCTTCATTAAGGATGCAGCCAATTTTAATTATCGATGGATCCACATACTTATCGGTCTGCTGTAGCTAAATGAAGTTAAGAATATTCTCCCATAGCAAGAATGCATACTGTAATTCCTATTTAATATACGGGAAATTATCTTCATCTTTCAGCACATCGCCTAATGCAACATTCCCTTGCAGCAGTAGAATCAGCAGCAATCCCATGGCACAATTGTAATTCTTTCTGAAAGGCAAGAACGGCTTTGTATTGAGTAGTGGCTGCATATTTAAATTTGATCCTATGTAACTGTACGAGCAAAGCAGAACGCAGTCAAATTGGTTTCTAAGGATAGACTAAACGGATTGGATTATTTTAATGTATTGTGTGAGTTCGAAGTCGTAGTGCTCCTCGATTTTCCATTCTCGAAAGGAGAGTTCGCTTAATGAAAAGAGACGCGATAAAACTAAAATATGCGTTTTTTCTTCATCGGGTAAGCGATCATCGATTAAATATCTGCCGAATAATTCTTAGAAATGATTTCCATTTTGTCTGGAACCTAGCCCAGTAAGCTAAGGACTGCTTTAGACATTTTAAACAGGAGGAGGAAGTGAATTTTGTATTTTTTAAGGAGGATTTTAGACAGGATTTTCAGCTGAGGGTTTTTGTGAAGAAACCGAAGCAGGCACAATAGAAATTTAGGTGTTTTCTTGTGTGCCGCCTTCAGAGGGTTGCTGTTTGGTTTATTGTTGGGGAATATTCTCAGGGACTTTATTGGTGTTGAGTGCTGTTGCAGATGTCATAGGGACAGGTGTAATTTAGATTCCAGTGGAGGTAGTATTATTCTACGCAGTCACTGCTGAAGATGTATTCGTAGGATTACTGATAGCACTATTACTGGAGAGTTACATCTCTTCTGGTTCGAATCTCAGATGTGTGAAGAAGATGCCGCAGAGTGTCTCATTTTGAATAATATTGGAGAAAATGAGTAATTGTTCTGAGAACTAAAAGTTGCATTTGCAGAGGTATTTCGCGAGCTGCGTGAATTACTGTCTAGAGAGATTCAGAAGCTCTTGCAGATGGAAGAAGTTCAGTGCAGCCAAACTGAAGATTTACAAGTTTGTGAGGACTTTTCTTGTTGGTCGAGGAGTTGTGTAGCGAGGTTCTTCGAACTCTGCTGCCAGGGACTACGATTATCGAAGTATACTGCTGCTATTACTGCTGAAACTGTTATTATTCAGCTGCTATTGCTACTCACCAGCAGCTAGTGACTCTGATGACTAGAACTGTTGCTACCCAGAGTGCTAAATTGTGGCTTGATCAGAATTTTTCCTGCTTGTGTTTCTGGAAGTTTTTCTGATTGTTTCAATGTATCTGTAGAGGATCTTTACGAGAGCAAATGCAGAAGCAGGAGATTCTTTCCCTGTGGATTCTTTCTCATCGTTAAATACTGCAAGCAGTATAACATCGGTGTATACGAATTCATAATTTAGTTTTGGAGGGCTCGTCTCCATGGATGGATGTAACTCATCTCCCTCGCTGATAAATGTACTTGGATCAATTCTAGTTCCATCTTGCAAATGTGATTTAATGAGATTGACGACTCTTTCGTAATGCTAGCAGGTCTGAAGGAGTAATGCCTTCAGTTCAATGGAATCAAATGTATTTGGAATGTACTTGAAACGCTAAAACCCAAATTGGTTTATGATATCAGAGGAAATAAAATCAAAAGCGAAAAACTAATATAACGTTGGTGGAAGTAAAAGTCCAAAGTGTTTCTTCATTCTTTCCTCCATCCCAGGGGTTTCGATTGTCTGCTTGTAGAACTGCAATTGACAATGAAGATTTATCACAGGGACATACTCGATTCTGAATAATTAGTCCTTGTACGATGGATGGTTTACACTGGAGTCTCTATCGAAGTGTTTTTGCTTTTAGATGCTGTCGAACTGCTCAATTACGTCTTTTTATGCTTTTCGCTGAGATAGCTCTTGCAGGAGCAATTATCTAGCATAATGTAAGGTGAGATTCATGGAAGCTAAGAATTTACTCACATGTATCCACTCGAAGGTATCACCACCTTCTAAATCAAAATCCACGATGACTTGGTTGTTAGTTTCTGAAAAATACTTGATGACATCTAATTCACTGACGATCCCGCTTAGGAGATTGTTCTTGAGATAGAAAAGTAACTGCGCATGCTCCGAATAGGGGGTGTTCACAAATTGTACGTTTTCTTGAACTAAAGTTCGTTTGAGAATGGAATTGCGTTGGTTCCAGCGGACACTCAAGTAGTTCTCGAAGACGATCACGACAGAGAGATTGTATTTGGCCATGACTTTTCGGAATTTCGCGACTTTACATTCGAGCATGCGGACACTCATCCCAATGCTGTGATCGCTGTAGGTGTAGACACCTTCGAACATTTTTTTAGTGAAATATGACCCACTCACACCTAAAATGGAACCGCGAATGTTGGACAAATCTTCAGAGTATATTTCATTGTTAGCACGGCCAACCTCCTTGAATTTTTCTTTCAGCATTTGTGTTCTGGGGGAGGTGCAAATGAGAAAAGAAAATAGGTCGGGGAAATGTTGTTTTTTTTTGGAGATCTTGATTTAAAATTTTTTTTCTTAAAAGTGAAAGAGTTAGGGAAGGGGAAAGCGAATAATTGAGTATTTCTGCCAAATTTTTTGGATTTTGTAATAGGAATCATGTCTCTTTTTTTAATGCTAACTCAATAATATAGGAATTAATAGAAACTTTTTCCTTTGTACAAATAGAAACAACTCAACACCAATAAATCCCATTTTTTCAAAATCAAATTCATTAAATTATCCTCTTGGAAGGATGTAATGCTGATCAGATAAATCCATTCAAAGTGATCATTTCCCATTATGATTTAAAAAAGTAAAAAAAAATACAATACTCAAGTACGTTGAATTAATAATAAAATTAATTATTTTCAAGAAAGAAATTAAACCAAAAAGGATATGCTACAGAACACGATTCGTGAGAAATAAGAGTGTGTCAGATACGTTTTTAAACACTAGTTGACAGCAGCAACGCACACTCTTATACGCCAAGAAAAAAATGTCACCTTGCCCGTAAAGTTTTTAAAACGAAATCTTGCTCTCTCTATCGTATGTAGCAATATCGATAATATTGAGATTCAGTTGATCAGGCTGTCTACAAAGAGACTATAAAATGCCATTTTATTATATATTGTAAATTTGTTTGTAAATATATCAAAAACTATTGATCATTTTTGAGAGAAATACTATGAATTTGACGAGCAGAGAATGAAGTGCTGAAGAAGGCCTTGAGTGAGTGAGTGAAGGAAGTGAGTGGAAGAATGATTCAACGTAAGAGCAGCTAGAAAGAAGATCTTGAAAAATATTTCTAAAATTTCTTGTCAAAAAATAATGCATTGCATATACATGAAAGATAAAGTTAAAAATACAAATTCAAAATAATTAAAAAATTCACTTAACAAATCAAAAAGAATAAAATTAATTAATTCAAATTGTCAAAGGGAGAGCGGGAGGAGATTTTTTAAAGGGAAAATAAAAATAAATTAACTTGTTAGAATGGAGATGGGGGAGGGAGGGAATACCTAAAAAAGGATTCTGAAAATTGATTTGTTATTTTTTTTTGTTGATACAATTTACAATTAAAGAAAATTGTTGGCTGGAAATTAGTTTGAAACAAAAACAAGGTATTTATTAGCTATTTCCAATTAATAAATAATCTTGAATATGTCCAATTCTTTAATATTCAATTTTTTAAGAAAAAATTGCAACGGAAAAGAACATTTTCTTACTAAATATGAATTTACCCAAAAATTTCTAAGCAAACAAAAATAAAAATGAATTTCAGCAAAACTCTTTTAAGCAAATCTTTTGATAATCAATTGCTTTCTTTAATAATTGAATTAAGTTTGTAATAAAACTAATCATTAATTTTTATTTGTTTTGTCCCTATTCTTAGGATCTACTTACATATTTTATCTTGTTAGGGAAAAAAAAAGGTATGAGATTTTTTTTATTGAAAATATTTAATGTGAAACACAAAGGGAATATGCATTGTTTTAGTACTAAAAATCTTCAATCATTGTACAAGTAACTCATTGCCTTTATTGTAGTATTTCCTTGCCAAATTGACTTCTTCAGAAATTGAATCCTTCAACTTTCCACAAGTTTCTATTTTCCTAGTTGGGGTGAGTTCTCACGTCGAAATCTTGACCGTAAGCATTAGCACCGTCGTTTGAGCAGAAGAGGAACTATTATTCGTTGGACAATTTAATAGAAAAGACACCTTGATGTTGAGACTTCACGAAAGTAACAATATTTCTTTGTTCTTAGCTGTTGTGAGCTCTAACATCGTAGTCACTACCGAATTTTCTGCTACCATCGTCAGCGGCGAAGACGTAAAAACCAGAAGCTTGGTGCTTGATTCTGCAAGATCCATTGCCCAAGTGCTCAAGAGTGAATTTGTTTCTTTCTTCATTACTGGTGTGAGTTCTCACATCGTAATCGGAATTGAAAGCTCTGTGTTGATCGTTGGAGACAAACAAGATTTGATTTGGGTTAGTGTGAGATCTAATGATCACATTGGCAAAGATCTAAGGCTACTACTATTGACCAAAGCCAACAAAACCACCTTGAGGAGGGAAACCAACTTATTGCTCGAAACCACCTTGATGACCATGATGATGATGACCTTGAGGGAAACCACCTTGAGGAGGGAAACCACCTTGAGGAGGGAATCCACCTTGAGGAGGGAATCCACCTTGTCCACCTTAGGGAGGGAAACCGCCTTGACCACCGCCGAACATTTGTAATAAGAAGAGTTGTTGTTGTTGTTGATTTTTTTTTCGAGAAGTAATTTTATTTAATTATTATTTTTCTAAATTTTGGATATTTGGAGGTAGGATTTATACACCCAAAGTTTTCTTTTATTTCTTATCTTCCCCCACCCTCCCCACCTAATCTCTTTGCTGATCGTCAATTTAATTTTTGAGAAGGAAGATTAGTGATTCTGGCTGTCTCCAGTAGTAAAATATCTTTTAATCTTACAATTCAGAATAATAACTCCACAAACAAAAAATGTTGTTTATCAATCAAAACTAACTTATAAAGCAGCACAATCTTTAGTTTTAACATGCTTAAGCAGTGTGTATTCATATAGTTAGAATTTTAAATCTTAACAAAGTGCTGAAACTTGTTAGTATTTGAGAAAATATTTTTTATTTTTTGTTAATTCCAATAAAAGACACAAAAAAGACGATCAGAAAAAAAACTAATACTTTGAGATTAGTTTCTACTCGCAAAAAAGATTTTTTCTGCGGTCTCTACTTGATCTTACAAATTAGTAGATATTTAATAGAGAAAGCTTGAATGATATCTCTAAATTAATGTATCCTCTTTAATAAGAAAAAAAGTCATAAACTATGGAAGAAATTCATTTTTTATGTTAAACAACAGTCTGCCTTTTGGTGAGGTGATAATTCATTTTGTTCGAATCAAACTAGTAGTTTCATTGATTTTAGCTTGCGAATCAAGAAAAATAGGAATAAATACATATAAAGAACAATTGCCTTTGTTCGTCTCTTTTACTTAGATATTTTTGAGGCTAAATTAGAACAAAAAACTGATCAGAACAAAAAAGATACTATTCACAAAGATAGCGTTTAATCTCTAGGACATACTATCTTTACATTTCATTGAAGGAGACACTTTGATAACTATTTCTTAGATTTTCTGAGAAGATAAGCCAGATAATAATTTATTATTTTATTTTTGAAGGAAATAAAGAGAGAACTTTTTGGAAGAACAAATAAGGGAGAATACTTCTTTTTGAAGACAATTTTAAGAAATTTATGATATGCAAAACTATGCTCGCAATGTTATTCTAATGGAAAAGAAGCGTGAGATAAAATGAGGATAGTTGTAAAATGTATATTGTAAAGATGAATTTCTTGTATTTGCTGCTTTTGTATGTTTATGAGATTAAATTACAAACGATGATCAGAAAATAAAAGCAGAATGATTTCCTCCACAGAAAAAAAAACCCACTTTGATCTGTTTAAGCCCCTCACCCCCCAATCTTCTTTATTTGTTCTAATAATTAGCCCTTGAGAAAGAAAGTTTTTTAAGGAAATAATTAGTTACTAGAGAGTTAAAATGATAACATCTGCATTTAGAGTCCAGACCAGGGGGATAATATGGTTATCAGATTATTTTCAACAAGAAAAGAGATAGGAAATACTATGGAATATACAATTGAAGTTGCAATAGTTCAGTTTCAACACAATTAATAAAGATATAAAGAGAGCGATTGTTTAGGGTTCAAGAGGATAAATAAAGATATTTCATAAATATACCAAATCATTATTTTTTTCCTGTAATGTTTTGAGCCATTCTTTATGGCTCTAACTTGCTAAAATAGTTAAAGTATTATCAGAGGTATATTTGAAAAAAAATGTTTATCCTTCAGAAATTGCATAAAGTGGTTAATTAAATTGTAATAATGTCACACTGATATGATTTAAATATGGATTTTAGTAGAAGCCTTAATCGATTACATTTGTCATTTTGAAAAAAATGGATTTTCGCTTGTTGATGATTTTTTCTTTATTTCTGATCTTAAATGTGGAGTTTTTGAGTGACTGACTTGTTACTTTGTTTCTTTGAGAAAACTATCAATTAATCACACTTCTGAGGGGATATTCCTTAATCTAGACTTTATTCCTTCAAAATAACAAAATCAATAAGAAACCTAAATTGAATGTAGGAAGAGCTCTAAAAATCAGACGATCCAATGAAGTACATCAAGAGAAAATATGAACATTATCTGCAAACAAAGACTTTTTTATTTTTTATCATGATACCCAAAACCCTTCTGAATA
>Ga0302271_10002023_pt1 | contig 18742 bp, 14 predicted proteins | sample III_Bog_N1_1_FD_198767 | JGI IMG/M metagenome (GOLD analysis project Ga0302271, IMG submission 198767) | Peat permafrost microbial communities from Stordalen Mire near Abisko, Sweden - III_Bog_N1_1 | ecosystem: Environmental > Terrestrial > Soil > Wetlands > Peat | place: Sweden: Abisko...
TTCCAGGTGGTGATCTCGCTAAGGTCATGAGAGCTTGCTGCATGATTTCCAACTCTACCGCTATTGCTGAAGTCTTCTCCAGACTCGACCACAAGTTCGATCTTATGTACGCCAAGAGAGCCTTCGTTCACTGGTACGTCGGTGAAGGTATGGAGGAAGGTGAGTTCTCTGAAGCCAGAGAAGATCTCGCTGCCCTCGAAAAGGATTACGAAGAGGTCGGTATTGAAACCGCTGAAGGTGAAGGTGAAGAAGAAGGATATTGAAAAAAGTATCTTCTAAAAACGCTTTAATCATTCGTTCTGCATATTTTTACATTCAATATTCCAAAAACCATTTTGTTACTTCTGCACTCAAACAGCAGGATAACTGAAAAATAACCTTCAACAAAAAAGCAAAAAGAAAAAGAAATAAACAAAGGGATGATGATCAATACAATAAAAAACTAATAAAACACATAAATTACGATTTCAAACCGCTAAAAGAAAATTCAAATTAATTTTGGATTCCTTAAAAAGTAAATTAAATTTTTGAAGAAAAAAGCAAGAAGATATGAGAAATAATCTTGATAGTTCAGAAATTAAGTCAACAGATTAATTGATAATGCTCTTGCTTTTTTTCAAATTGCCAAATAATTATTATCTACCAAGTTGATTTTTTCTAAAAATGCATTCTTTAGGATAAAAATGCTGAATTCCTTCAAATATTTACATATTCTCAGCTAATATCAAATAATTGCGGCCTAATAAAGAGACAAAGAGAGACTATTTAGTAACAGAGTAGTGTTTTAAAGATACAAATCAATATTTTCCTTATTTAAAATTTTCATTTTGTTGAAAATAATCTCATCATCCAATTTCTAAGAATCAAAAGAAGTACATCAGATCATGAGGGGGCACTCATACTCCTAACTTAAGAGAACGACAAAATATGGTTTTTGTTTCAATCTCAACGACAACTCTTTTAACCCTTTACTTTTTCAAAGATTGGTAAGTATTTTGTTGGTTTCATTTAAAGAAACACAGACAAACATAGTAACTCCTAAATAATATGAGAATATTCTTAAATTCTCAGTTGAATTCAACTCAAATTAAAAAACATCAAAAAAATCTTAAAAAGTGTTTCTTTGTTAAGTTACTGATTTTCTTGCAAACATAGATAAATTGGTTTATTTTCTTCAATATCTAAGTGCTAAAAATGCTGCTACACCTCCTCTGATCCAAATATCTTCAGTCTTATTCGATGGCAGCTCTATGAACATAACGAAATTCGTACTGTGACCAGTTGTGCTCAAGGTACCTCTTCTACTCACGACTTTATACAACGGACAGTTGTAGATTACTAATAAATTCAAAGCAAACAATTAAAATCAAGAAAACACAAATTTTTTCTCTCTTTTAGTTAATTTTCTTCATACTTTTTTCAGATTTGCCTCTATCCATGATAGGCACAAGATGCATTAATGGAAGGTCTGAATACAGTTCTTTAGGTTTCGGTTATGCGATACATTGTTTCTTGTAATCCCATCTAGCTCCTTCAAGGTAAATTCCATAAAGATAGCATCCATCTTCAGGCTTATCGACGACTTTGCTGGGTTCTAGATCGAGTATCCTATATTCGAATTCTAACCTATCGATAGCTATAACGTGCTTCCTCGCGTAGTTCTAAAGAGTTCCAGTCACGAATGCCTAAGGGAAGAAAAAGCCTACACGAAAAAAAGAAAAAACCAATATCGTTACTGTTAACACTAAATACTAACAATGGACAGATTACCTGAGATCCAGAACACTTTAGGAGTTCCATTATTAATCCAATTATTCAAGAAATTCACACGCTAATTGAGATCTTCAATCCACGACATCAGCGGTTTCAAGGAGAGATGCCCTTTTTCGTTCCACATATGAGGGACAAAATTGTCATGAAGATTATTCGCGAGAATCTCAAGCTCTTCACTCATAACTACCTATCCAACTAAGGCTTTTTTGACTTGAATCAAGGAAATTGCCATAATCTCAAGAAGTCTATTATATCTGATAAGTTCCTAGACTAGCACAGTATTCATGGATTCCTTGTAATCAGTAGGGTATTTCTTTTATATCTCTTCGATATCCCACACAGGTGGAGTCTGCTTTTAAATGAAATTAGCTATTTCTGATATTTTATCCTCTCTACTAATACCATCTTTGCCATGTTCTCTTGGCTGCAAAGACAACAACGAATCAAGTAAATCTCTCGTTTCATTTTACGCATTCGTGATTTCAGCGTTATCATGAAGTCCAAATGCCTCAGGTGCAGGGTTCAATGGTAGACCTTCGATGTATTTAATGTATTCTTCTTGTGTGCCAGCTGGGATTGAAATATACAATCCACTTTCGGAGAATTTCTAGCCATCACGAATTACATCCTTAGCGCAATACACAGTGAGGATACTTTTGATTAATCTAATATCTTTATCATCTGTGACTCTCCCGCCGTAGTTAATCTCAGCGCCTAGATAATTCAGCACTTTGAATGGTATTTCCGCATACTCATCAAGGAGAAGTTTAAGTTGTTTTCTGCATACGTAGAGATCTTCATTGGTGAATTCGTATGCGATATTCCAGCCGATAGCACCGAATTTTCTACGATCTTGGATGATAGCATGGAAAAGACAGAATCCGAAGAGAAGTTTTCTGAATTCATTTGGTTTCTTGCAATCGATAAGTTCTTAATCACTGAGATTCTTGTAACTACGTAGAAGATTAGCACGGAGACCTGTAGGAGGTTCAATTGTCATTTTCACACCGTTTTATAAGACACTTGAGGGGAAGGTGCTACTAGGAGCGGATGTTAACCTTGATTTAAAGAGAAAAAAGAAGAAAATCAAAGGGGGGAGTTAAAACCAAAAGTGATTGTTTCTTACCACAATCTGAAATCTTTGTGCATTGTTTCATCAAATTCCTCACATAATCTCTCCAGTTCATTCATCCAACTTGTTGCTAAATGGCAATTCTACAGCAATATCCAGAATCCTGCCATTTTCCCTTCGAGAATGAGTTTTTCTGCTTTTGGACCTTATCCTTATCCGAGTGAGATCATTTTAACCTTCCTGGACATATTATTTTCCTCCGCAAATTTAGTGAAATCCGAAACAGGATCGGAACCTGGAGACAGCACGAAGATTAATGGTGTAACAAGTGTGGAGTCCTTGAAGCATTTGGATAAGTCAAATGTTGGGACAATGATAAATTCTTCACCAATCATAACCTTAATCCAATTCTAAACAGCAGGGATGACCTTATCCGAACGAAGGAACTTCAAGAAGATTATCTTCTCCAGCTAATCGAGTTTCTCATCCCACTCACCAGGTAGTTTTATCTTCAAGCAAACAAACAGATAATAAACATCCATCATTTTATAAAACAAAAAGCTCAACCCTGTTAAAGATATAAATATTAATAATATTTCTTACTTCTTGCGGGTTCTGCGAGTCATAGATTTCTTAGTAAAGATCTGAGTTTTTCATGAAATGTTCTTCGATTCCTTTGAATTTCGGGAGAAGGTTCATACCATACAGGGATTTATAAATATCTGGCCAGCTGCTTTCAGCTATCCAACTTGTAGGGTTTTCTTTAACTTGAATTTGTCCTGAAGAACTAGACAGCAGGAATTACCATTCTTGCATGTTAACTTCGTTTCTACTAGCTAAGATTCTTTGTGTGAGCAGGAAAGAGAAAATCAATTTATGTTTCTCGAAAAGTGATCTACAAACATTTTCGTAAAGAGAATAAGTGAAATATGTGTTGAGATTATGAAGTCTCACATCTAGTTCCTCACTTGGTTCAGCGTTCTCCACACCCATCTCAAAGAGATTTATAAACCTGTTAGGTAAAACCAAACAAAAAAAGCGTTCAAGAAACAGTTATCCTTAAAACTTAAAATAAAATTTCTCTTTTGTTTCCTACCATTGCAGCGAATACTGATACATTGGATCTATTGTCTCCAGCTCTAGAATGCAGAAGAACAACACAGATGTTCTGAATGCTACTGGTCTATATCCTTCTCTCGCTTTATCAATTTCGATTTCTGTTTTCTTAGAATCTTTAACTCTTTGATTAATTTCAGCAGCGAATTTCTTCGAATTCTGCAGCTAATTGATCAACGTCTCATCGAGTAATATATCAGCGATATCCCCTTTTGTTGATGACAACGAATACAAGATTTGATCTTCCGTTGCTATCAAATCTCTTTTATCCTACGCATTTTTCCTGACAATCTCATTTTTTCTATTTTCTAAATTTGGATTCTCTTTCTCGACAATCTTCGCGAGCATCTATTCTTCTAATCCAAATGGTGTGATGGCAAAGTTAATGATCGTCACTTTCACACTTGTCTCCGGGGAATAATGTGGGTTCCTTAGATTTGTTGTCATAAAGAATCTAAATCCGGTATTGTAATTCAACCGCTTTTCTCCGAATTAAATCAAATATTCATTGCCTTGCCTTATCAACTACTGATTCAAAACAGGCTCTAAAGAAGGATCTAGATCTTTTCCGACAGCTTCTACGAGCACCCATTTGCCGAATTGCAGTGCTTATTCAATGTTTCGCATTAAAGACAAATCGTTAACTTTCTGGATAACGATGTCTCCTTTCACTTCTCTACCTAGATTCTTGATATATTTATTCGCTTAATTCTGTGGATCAATCATCAACGGACGACGACGACTTTTGTCGATTAATATACCATTCTCAATACTCGTTCCATCTTTTGGTAGACCACATAGATTCCATGTTTAAATTTGAACTTCATCACCTAAGAAATTCCTCATGGTTACCCCCTCAGAATGCAATATATTCTGTTCATCGAGATATGACCACCATAAATGCTCTAATTCTTATCTGTATGATGCCACAAATGACCCACTGTAGGATAACATTGCCGCTGCAATGGCTGAATCACCAGGGTATAATGTACCGATTTCCGATAATCTTTCAATATCTCTAGACCAACGTTCTTTCTCGTCCTTGAGTCCATCTGTTAATTTCTGTGCTCTCTCAAGCTTGATCTCACATTCTTTGATTTGGTTTGTCAATTGTTCCTAATATCAGCAAATCAAATCATTCATGAACCTTTTCCCATCTCAAAACATCTTGTATTTATAATATATTTTTCTCCCATTTTCCAATCCCCTCCCGTTACTTTTTATCTGATTTTTTCTTCTGAAAGTATCCTTAAATTCATGATTTTCTAGTTAATCTTCTCAAGCATTTCTTTCTTTTCTTTCAATTCTGCTTGCTTCACTTCGACAACTCGTTTAACTTCATCTAATTGCTTTCTCAGTGGCTCCGTTTCAGTGAATACTTTATTAAAATCATACATAGCCTTCACCCAGCCGAAGAGATATCCTGTCGCTTTGCTGCCACCGTATGCATCAGCTTCGTTGAATTTAGGATGTCCCATACAGACTTTTTCTAATTTTTCAATGTATTTCGGGTTAATTGTTTCTCGATTGTAGTTCATGAGTGTAGACAGTAATTCCTTAGGATCATTGAGCAGATAGAGCTTAGCTGTGAGGAAGTAATTTTCTTCTTTTTTACCGATTTAATCTTTGACAGGAGTCACAATGATTTCTCCAACTTTCTTAATAAAATCTGTGTTTAGAATAACCACTCCAGCCAAAGTAATTTTAACTGCTTCAGGAGGAGTACCTAGAGACTTAACCTCTACTAGATGCTCTTTTTTGAGCTCACTAACCTTCGCTAGTGTAGCAGCTAGAGAATTATTGGCTTCAGCAACGGCAGCTTCAGCTTTTTCTGCTAATGCAAGTGCTTCTCTTTCTTGCTTTTTCGCATCCATTTCTTCTTTAGCGACTATTTGTTATGTTTCATCAGCTTCTTTTTATTCAATCGCGAGATGTTCCATCATTTTTTCAGTTTATTCCGAAGCAATTTCAAGTTCTGGTCTCATTTTTGTGAGAGTCACTTTCATTTCTTCGACGGCTAGATTTGCACCAGCTAATTTATCAAGACCACTCTTTAAACGTTAGATCTATTCCGTTAAGGACTTGTTCTTCGAATCGAGGATGGATTTATAAAGATTTAGCAGCTCCAAGAAACTAGTTGGAGTAACATAATTGTACCTTCATAAGAAATAAACATAAAAAAGTTAATTTCCCTGTAAAAAATTCATATATTTTGAATAATTCATCTCCAAATTTACCTTCTGAGCTCTTTGAGATATCGAATAGATATTTTCTCAACTGATTTATGTGCCTTTTTAAACATCGTCACAAGATTATTTGTTTATCCTTTAATTTTCAAATCCTCTTCAGCATCCACTAACTATCCTTAGCCTACACCTTGTAGTGCTTCCTCCGGCCATTCCGTAAACCAATCAATCGTCGAGCATGACACCAACGATGGGAACATTCTTAATCTTGTTGTAAATGCCTCCCCAATTGGACTCATCGCAATAACAATATGGATATTTTTCTTGACTCGAATCAAATATTATGTGAAGATATTCATTTTATTAGGCTGCAAACCCTTCTTCATGCAATCCATTTTGCAAGCTGCAAGGATATCCTCCATGTCTTTCTCTTGATAGATGTTGGTGACATCACCAGAATTCAAAATGTTATTGATATCTTCGAGCATTTATTCATTGATAATCTATGTATCTACAAAAAGGAACGTCAACGATTTGTTCTCTACACCAGCCATCATGAGTGCTTTCTTTACATCGTCTCTCCACGATCTCATGTTGTAGTTCTTGATGACTTCAATTTAGAAGAGCTTATAATTCGATAGAAATGTAGCCATACGAGCTAGACTTTGTCTCCCAGATCCACCTACACCAAAAAGTAACGCATTGCCTTAAGGCTAGCGAATCACACGAGCTATCCTAGCAATATGCTCGCAAGCATCTAAGAACATCACAAGCTTCATTGAAGAACGAGGACCATTAATGACAAAGGTATTGTCAGAGTTGTATTCTTCTTAGAAATTGTCCATCTTTTGAAAAGAATTTAAAGAAAAGATATAGTAAAAAAGGAGAGAATAATTATGATAAAGAACTGTACTTTGTTGATGAACTCAGCTAGATCATCGATGGGTGTGTACTATCTGATTTCGTTTTCCTAATTGTGTAAATCAGAGACAAAAATCAATATTTTTTTAACTTAAAAATACCCAAAATATGTTTTTTTACCCTTCCTTGTAGGAAATCAGCAAAAATAATTCTTTCCTGTGTGAGAACATCCTCCTTTGCCATTTTAAGTGTCTCAAAATAATCAGTCAAGATCCCTTTGAGATATTCTCTGTCTTATTCGGTTGTCAATCTGTCATGGAAGACTCTCATATTCTCATGATACCATAATCTCACTAAGATCGGGGAATCACTGAAAATCTTCGGCTAAGCTAGACACATGCCTTAGAAGACTTTGCTGATGTCTCGGAGATTGAATGTGTAATGGCTCTTCGATGGGGTTGGTAACAAATCGAATTTCACCTAATTTAAACAAAAACAAAAAACAACTTAGATTTTCGAGAAATAAAAAGGAAATAATACCTTGTAGTAAACGTCAATAACAGACTCAATAAGACTAGGTAATAGCTCTTTAATGCTATCTGAGAACTTCTTAAAGAAATTCTTCACTAATGTCTAATATAACTAACTGATAATCGATCTTTCTAGCTCCGGATATGCAAGTAAATTAAAATGTCTCGTGCATCTCGCTGTAATCGAAGATCTTCCACCTCCTGGTGGTCCCATCGCAGCTAGAAGTATTATATCTTAGAATTTCATGAAAACTAAATCCCTTCTGTTGTACCAACCACCATGATCTAAGAATTATCTTAATAATTCAATAGGTGGCTGTGCACCAAATGTCTCTTTTTTAGGCATATTCAAATCGTCCACGAAGATAATACATTTTTTTCCAATAGGTGGGCCGTAAATTCCTTTTCTTCGTTTATCCATTTTGGAGTCAATCGTATCTTGTGTTTAATTTGCACTGGTTTACGCAGAAAACGTCAATGCTACATATTGATATTCCTCACCAAGTTGCGATGTCAGTAACGAATAACAATTTTATGATTTGCCTGTTCCTGTTGGACCAGGACACATCACATGATGGCCTTGACTTAATAGTAATTTCTTCAAGTAAATATTCCTTGTGGAGTCATTAGTTGGTATCATAATCTCATGGAATTGCAATTTTGAGCTGATTTCAAACGATTAGTATTACACACTCCAGTTCTCGAAAATCTTTTTTTCTTTATTCCAGAAATAATTATAAACTGAACCTTCTTCAGGGAGGGCAATCGTTGTCACACCGTTTAATAAGATTCGGAGTTATTCTGAGAATTTATCACGACTATCGGAATCGCATGTCGCCATGACAGACCAGATTAATGCGAACACAAAGAGTTCATCGATCATTTCTTGTAAATGATCTAATTCTTCTTATGGAATTCGTTTGAATTCTGTTTCCGCAAATTCAGAGAAATAGCAGGACAGAATTCGTTCTAACGACTGAGTGAGGTTGTTATCTCCAGAGACGACAATTTCCTTGCAGTGGTGTCGAAGGAATGATATGGATGGCTCGAGGAGAGCATCGAATAATTGATTTAATCTTTCGACGATTTTTTGCCTTTTTTAGATATTTTAAGGGATTGCTAAGAGCCAAGAGTTTACTAAAGGCTGAAGACCTAGAGATATTGGTTCCATGTAGACCATACCACATCGACTGACTGTAGCGGGGGATGCTACGGCTAGATCTTCGACTTCAAACATCATTGTCATATGGGGTGTCAAAGTTAAAATCTAACCACTAAAACAAATTAAAAAGAAAAAATATCAGAAAAATAGCCAAAATTCAGACGAAAATCAAATGGTTACCTATTCAAGCATAATTTTTTATTATCATCAAGGACAGTATTCATGGATTCTATCCAAAGCGCATCTACTGGTCCATCAAACAATACCCAATGCTTCTCACTGCTTTGATCTTTAACCGTTTCACGAATGATGTACGCCAAGATTCCATCAGTCCATTCGTGCGTTTGCTCGTTGAATTAACCGTATAATTACCCCATGGTGATGGATTTAGGGTTCATAATATGCGTGTGCACTTTGTAGAACCCTTTATCGAAGAGATTCGTTAAGCTTCTTTGGAGTACCAAGTAATTGGATGTCTTACCACCGCCAGTTGGTCCCACTAGCATTAATCCATGTCGAACTTAGATTGTGTCGTAGAGCTACAGGACTTTTTCGAGGAACGGTGGAACTGCTTGGAGATTCAAATCAGCATCAGCGCAGACTTTCGCGAGCATCGGAGGGAGTTCGCCGTATTCGTATTTCGGTCGTTCAACACCAGGGAAAAGATCGTTGATGATGTTCTCGAACAAGGGGATATCGTCTTTGAGGAATTTAGGGACGTTGACATCTCGCAGCGCTCGGAGAAGTAGTTTTTCTTCGTCCATATCAGGCTAGGCGCTCTTGAGCAAACCAGCTGCGTTGATGACAGATCTGACTGCTCGCATACCGTAATCGTAGTGATCTTGGGAGGAAAGTTATTCTGAGGAGAGTTTAAATGTGACAACCATTTTTAAAGCTAATTCTCTTCCTTTTTTGAATCCAAAACTGTAGAGCATGATTTCACCAATCATTGCATAATCTGGCACCATCATTGCTACTGATCTAAACAACGCTTTGAGATTGTCAGGGAGTTCTGTACGACCTGCATAACCACTTTAGTACAAAGAGAGAAAAACAAATATTAGTAAAATAAGGTTGAGAATCGATCTTGATCTTACGGATTCATTGTGATGAACACACAAAACGTCGGTAGGATCTTAATATTCGACCCTTCGAACTCAATCAGGGCAATACCTTTATCTTTTGCTCCGAACAGTTGCAGCAACTGCTGCGCGATAACACTCAACACTTCAATATTAATTCTATTAAACTCATCGAAGCAGCACCATGCACCTGCACTTGCTAGCCCTTTAAAGAACTTCCCTACCATTATATAATCCATACTGTCACTACAGTTAAACACGACACATTGTTTAGCTAATGCCTTCGCTAGATCCTTCGTAGATTCTGTTTTCCCTGTTCCTGCTGGTCCTGCAGGTGCACCACCAAGATTTAACTTCAAAGCACCCATCAATGTCATGTAGCATTTATCAGTCAATGGTGTGATAACCAAACGTAACGTATTTCCAAGATATTCATAGCCATAAGGGAAATCGGTTTGCACACACTTTACTCTGATATCTTCACCTTCAAGATAATATCTCAGCTGAGAAATCCACTCAAAAGCTGAAACATCTTTTACATTTTCTTGTTTTAGCCTCTAAACAACATCTTTTGCGTGCACATCAATGACAATAAGTGCATTAATTGTCACTTATTGCATTTTTGTGAGTTTTGTGCAGACAAGTTCAACTAAATCATTGAGTTAATCCTTGAGCTTTTCCCAATAACCTGCTACTCCAACTTTTGATTCCTAACCTTCGTTGAGAATAGCTTCTTCAACTTCACTTGTCCAGCGAACCTAATGATAAATTACAATTGTTAGTAAATATGATAATTAGATTATTTTTCTTGGTTATTTGTTATTTTTGTTGTTATTTTACTTAGGACCCATTGAGCACACATTATCCTGGATGGCTGACACACCATACTGGTCTTTTAATGGTACCATACTCCTCAATGGATGTATTGATTGCTTTTCTAACTGATCTTTTCATCATATTTTCTACATCACCCATCCATTCTTCGACATTCTTTCTGTTTGGATCGACAAACTTTTCAAATGGAACGCGCTCATTTTCTGCTGAGAACATAGCGTGAATTTTCTTAGCATCATCGAATTCGATAGAGTGGATGTTCTCGAAGACTTTCTTGAGATGTGGCTAGACAGCTGTGGGTTCTTTGGTTTATGATAGAATCTCAAGAAGCTCATCGTTGGAGAGGAAATAAAATCTCGCAAATTTTTCTCTTTTTTTCTCTAGATAATTGTTCAATTCTTTTTGAATTATTTCAAGATTCTTATTGGATTCCTTGAGCTTATCGTAGAGTCCTTCTTCAGTACAGACTTTGCGGACATTCAAGATGTGTTTCGCTTAAGTTACACTTGCTTTCCAAGTGGAATCGATGGTCTTGAATTTCTTTGTTTCAGCTGGAAGTTACTTAGCTATGTCCTAGCTGTCAAAAATCGGCTGGAGATACATCCATTAACCTAAAACAAACAATAGTACCAAATATTACTAACTTTCTCATATAATTTTAACTTCATTCTTACCTTAAAACTTCGCCCATTCTTCGAGTACATCTGACATAGTTGTCATTTACTTATCCCAATCAATGATTCTTTTATTGTAAAAAAATAATCAAAAACATATTTCGTCAAATATCAAAGACATTTCTAACTTTTCTACCTTTCCTCGAACTATTTCTTGTATGGTGAGAACAGCAACGACTGTGTTTACACAATGTGCTCATCGAGGATCAAAGAAATATCATCATAACCTCTAATGATGCTCGTGTTCTTATAAGGTAGAAGTTAAAAGTTAATATCTTCCCAAGCTGCTTCCATAGTATCAAGGAGAGTTTTAATCTAGTACTCTTTTCCAGCTCGCTCTCCGATCATGACAATATCGTCAACTTTACTCATAAGTCCAAGTTCAAGCGCTCGTTCAAAAGTAAATCCATCTTTTTTCTTTTCAATTTTCATTCCCATGACTTTAGAAATATCCTACCAATGTCTCTCTTCCATACCTTGTTTTCGCAATGCAACCAGCAATGGTACCTTAGGCTTGAATTCCTCCATTTCTTGCTTGATTTTAATCGCAATTTCCTGAAGAAAATTAGCAAAATAAGTTAATTTCAATTAAATTCAAATAATAACCAAACACAGACAATTCTTCTTCTTTTTCTTTTTTCTTACTGAAATTTACGGTAGCTCTTTATCTCTCATAGTTCTTCCAATTTACCCTAACGTCTTGATCGATTCCTCTACAAACTTATCACATTCCTCGGCATTGACTTAATCAAAATCATCATACATCCATTTTTGATATCCTTTTAACCAGAAATCAACTATTTTCCAAAGATTGTAATATGGCGAAAACTCCTTCTGCATCGCGGACAACTTCAAACAAACAAGAAGATCATTAGATTGTTATCATCTCACATTCACATACTTTTAACCCCCCTAACTCCCTCATACTTTATTATATTCTGTGAGATCTTTTCCGAAGAGTTATTCTCTTTAGTTAAACTTCCTGGACTCTTCTTGAATCTACACCAGTGATTCTTAGATTTCGACAACCATTTTAGCAATTTCTGAGCTATTCTTAATATCGACATAGCTACTAAATCCATGCACAGTCTACTCAAGATTCTCATAATTCTACTTGAATTCATCTTACTGCTCCTTCATTTCATCAGCATATTTCGACTACAACTTATCTAATTTCCCTTCTCTTTCAGCGACTAGTTATGTAATATCCCTAGGTCCAGCGAATGTATTCCATCGCTTGTTCATCTCATCAGGTGTGAATTTATAATTAAATTATTCCATAATCTTGTACACATCAAATACTTTATTCATATCAGTCTTCAGTTTTTCTAATTCTAATGGTAGATTTGCCATGTATTCCTTTAGCTCCACTAACTTCTCGATGTTCACTGGATCTTCATTTAGTTTTCCTTTGATCGCCATGAATTAATTGAAAATATTCGTGGTACCTTCTTTAGCTCGTTTGCCAATCACCATTTTGAGATTTTTTGATAAATCAGAGAGTTTTTCTTCTAATGCTGCAATGACTTCACTGCAATTGATCGAAAAGCAGCTTACGTGCACGTTCTCAGGGATATCCACATGAAGTTACTTGATTTTACGCTCAACCTACAAAATTTATTCATAAAAAATAATCAAATAAATAAATAAAAAAATGTCAAAAACGATCCTTTTTACTTCAGTAATCTCATCATTGATAGCATCAATATCCTTAGGATTTTCATCTATTTCCATAGCTCTGCAGTATTCCTCAGGCGATGACTTCAGAATAGCTAAATATGGATCGAATGCTTTTAAATAATCTTAAAGCGGCAACGATGCAGCTGTAACTTTAGTTTATAATTCCTCAGCCATTTCCCAAATCCATTTGTTTTCATCTGGGAATTTTCTAGGTCTAGCATTCTAATCTGGATCAACTGGCTTTTCCCTCGGTTTTTGTGGTGTTTTAATGTATGTTTCAAGAATCTACCCTTTGTAGAGATTTGATGCAATTTTTGGTTCTAAATCAGGAATTTTAGCTAGCTCCTCGAGGGCTTTTTCGAAGACATGTAAAATTACATTAGCGAAGACTTCTAGATTCTTTGGGGAGTATGTAAAGCACTCTTCACTTTGCGGTTTCAAATCTAATTAAAACAATGCGATTCCTCGTTTTTTCTCATCCACCGAATCAGGAAATTTATTCTCAACTTCTTTCGTAGATGTCACAATAACTTCAGACGGTATAAACGATAGAATCATCTCGCGATATGCATGGTAATTCTTTTGCACTAATGTCGTCACAGTATCCTAAAGAAAATTAAACAAAATCACTCACCACATCATTTACAAACCACTCTCGTAACAAAAAGTCTCACTTTTCTATAAAAATTTTAAACTGCTTACTTGCATCATTAGCCTAATGACTGTGAGGAACTTTTTGAGTTTACCAAAATCATAAGTGATTCTCTCATTCTCTTTCATATTAAACCAACCTTTTCCGACATCAGCAAATTAGGTCTTGATGATCTTCACCATCCCTTCGATCCAAGATCCTCTCAGCTAATACACTAAAGACGATGTAAATGATTCCTATAAATGCTTAAACTAATCTAGATGCATAGGTTCGTCGATTTGGAGATTAAATATTGGCAAATCATTTATTTTATTACATTCCACTCTGATTTCTTATAACGCCTTGATAACCTCTTTTTTGATATACAATGACGCAAAACAGAAGCTTTTGAAGGTATCATTGAAATCCTTAGGTTCTAAAAACGTAATCTCCCTATTGGATGAGACATTCATTTCTTTAACACCTTTAGTTCTTTCCAACTCCATGGTACCAAAATATCTTACAACTTTCTCTTTTTCTTTTGGTGGCAATCTCAAATGTTTCGGGTAGTACTCCGAATCGGTTTAGTCTTCTAAATACGCGTCGAAAATGATTTTATTCATCGTTCTGCTGAAATCTAAATTCACATCAGCAATTAGCGCTGTTGTATCGAGATCTTCGATTTTTGTAGTTTTTGCTAGATCTGCAATGCGCTTCTTTTGTTCAGTGTCTAATTCACTGAGATCTTATACTGGCATGTTGTCGATGTAGTAATTGTATTTGATGATGCTGTCGGAGTAGATTCTTTGCTGAAATGCGTTGCCTAAGCGAAGAACGTATTTTCGAGGATCTTCTGCTTCAAAGCAGATATAAATTCGATGTAATTCGAATTTCTCATCTTTTCGTGGTCCTTCAAGGATTCTACCTTAATATTTACTAGTTTCCTTTTCGTATTGTGTGACTTCCACTCGGTAATAGCTCCATTTGTCGTCACAATGGAATAAAGCTTTTCCCATTAAAGGGTGGAAATCACTTTCTTCTTCGTCACCATTAGTACGAGCTAGCCTAGAAGGGTTTCAAGAAAAAAAACAAATAATTTAGGAGTTATTAGCTTATTTTTTACAATTAACCTAATATTTAATTTGTTATTTTTTGCTTACCATTCAAGTGATGAGCTCTCATCGAACGTGGAATCATCGAAAAGTTCAAGAGGAATCCATTCGCATTATGGATCTCTCACATTGAAATCTACATTCAAATATTTCAGTAATTCCTCTAGCTGCAAGGCCATGTACTCCTTTTTCTTTCTATCTATGGCAACTTTCCTGGGAACTTATCCTGGGATAGGATCATATGGTTCCATAACCTTAGGATTCACGGAGGAGACGATCTTTGCGTTGTCTCTGAATTATCTGAGTTATTGGTTTCTGGATTAGACTCTGGAGCTGATATATGCTCTTTGATCTTGTAATGTACCGATCATACTGGCACTTGGATGGAATCCTCCTCGAGTGTTGAGTCTATTCAAGGAAATAGCTTTAGGTAGCTGAGATAGAGTTAAAGATTTAAACACTTCGTTCTTAGGGCCTGCTTGGAGCTACTCTGACTAGAGTTATATGATAAACAAAATGATTAATAATAAAAAGTGAATAATTGAATGGATTACATCCATATTTGCAGCATTTTCTGGAGCCAGAACTTCAGAATAGATACCACGCTACCGGCGAATATTCGGGTTCACTGCCATTTTGTAGGTTTTCTATGATGAATGTCACCAATAAAAAGACAATAGTTTGAACCTTTGTGTGTGTTAATACTATTTCTGCTTTCTTTTAAAAAGGTTCTCTTCTTCTCCTTCAGCTTTTCTCTTATCTTTTTACTTTAAATCCTATTTTTCTACGGTTCTTCTTCTTATAATACGTACACTGAAACAAAAAACAAGTTATATTAATAAATTTCTTAATCAAACTAGCAATAAGAATTCACACATTGGAAATTATTGGTTTCAATATTTTTATTTATGTGTGTACATTTTGAAAATTTCATTTTCAAGTCATACATGGAAACACGATTATTTTAGCAAAGATAAAAGCAAATATGTTCTTGTCAAAATAGACTAATAAATTCATTTTTCCAACAACAAAAAAACAAATAAATAAGATGTGAACCTATTGGAATTATTACTAAAAAAATAAGAAATAATTTCAATTTATTCAATTAATTGCATTTCACACAAAATTCAAAGTTCATAACAAAAAAATTTAGATTTTAATCAAAAGAAAGAACGTTAAAACACTCACATTCTATTAATACTCAAAAAATAATTAAATAAGTATCTTAATTGTCTTAATAATTACAAATATTGTCTGAAGAAGAAAAAAAGAATTTTAGTTCTCCACAGTTTGTAGTTAGTTTGTGAGCAGTTTTCTTAACGAAGAAGATCATGTTAGGGAATTTGAATTTCATTTATGATGAGCGTCCGATACTCAAAGAAGATCCTAAGAAAAAGGATTTCAAGGGTGAAAATAACAATAATACTAATCCATCTCGCTATGATTAGCTTTTTGGAGATGGTAAACGGAAGTAACAGAAGTTAGAGTAGATTTCAGAGGCTTTGCGTTTGGAAGAGATGCTCAAGGAGATTTAATAAGAAGAAACTCGAGAAGGGATAAATGGGGTATCACGTAGACTTACAGCTTAAAGAAAACCAGGGTAGTTCTATGAGATCAACAAGTAATGGGCAGCGAATGTCAAAGAGAAAAAACAGCAATAAAGAATGGAAGCATATTAACAATAAATAAGCGCATAACAGCAAATGCAAGCTCAAATTGCGTTATACAATCAAGAGAACAATAGTGCCAAAGCTGGATACAATGAAAGAATGTAAGAATATGAAGGGAAAAAGTCGCTTATGCTGTCATTTATTCTAACATTTCTTGACATCTTTTTTATTTGTGGAAAGTTTTCTGAAATATTGTTTTTTTGAATTTCGTTAGCCTGCAGAACTACAGTGGCCCAATAAGCGGATGGTAGAATAGATTTGAGCATTACTTGAATTAGAAAATGAAAGCAGCTGATCCAACTGCTAATGTCTCAGAGAATAACAGTATGAACTTAAAATAATCACTTATTTTTGAAATCAAAACATTTTGTTTATTTTCTTCTATCTTTTCCGTTTAGCCTTCCATCCTAAACTAAACGAGACATCAGTTCGTATGACAGCCCATCGAGACAAGACACCCGTAGAATAGCGGTTATTAAAATACGGTGAAGAACGAAAAATCAAGCAAGACATCCTCCGATAATAAGCTGAAATGGTGAATTGGGAGAGTGAAGAAGGAACGATGAAAAAACCAGCTATTAACAAGAATTACCTATGCGGCGAATCAGATGGAACTACTGTTTTTGAGAAGCTCTATGATTATGCTAAGATGTACTGCTAAAAGAAGGAAGAGCTAATAGAAGAGACATTCACATCTAGATATACTTTCAAACCAGATATCAAACCTATCCCTAAAGGGCTCATAGAAAGAGTGGTAAAAAAGATAGAAAAAAGAGATGATACATCACAGCAAGGCTTAAATCATTCTTAATTTGTTTATTTTCTCAATAGAATCAAAAGAGGAAACCACTTTACTAAAGTTCATCTGCTAATCTAGCAACTACAACGAAGCCATCATCTCGCATTATCGAAAGTGATAACATTATCGCTTCGTCGAATCCTTCGAAACCCGAAAAGAAATTCAACGTAGCAGATTTTGAATAATTCCTCGAGAGAAACTACACCTAATTCGAGAAAAAACTGGAGAGAATCGAATCCAGCAATGAATAAATCTCCAAGCGAGAACTCGAAGGATGCTCATTTTAACCAAATATCAATAGATCTAAGAATTCGATGGGTTATTCTAAATCACAATCAGGTCTTGATAATAATAATACCAGTAATAGTCTAGGATTGGGTTAGAATAACAGTAGTAATTTGAGTATCTATGAGAGAACATTGCAAGGATAGCAGAAGAAAAAGGAATAGATACTTTAGAAGCACAATGAAGACGAGGAATTGCTAGCAGAATGTACTTTTAAACCGAATTTAAAACCAAATGTGCTGAAAGAGAGAAGGGAATAGTCTAAATAGATATAATAAACAAAAGAAGCAGAAGCAAAAAGACATAAAGAGAAAACGATTTAAACGAAGGCACCTTCAATTTTAGGGACTAGAACAGGGATTTAGAACCCATAACCAAAGCGGAAAGCTTAGAAGACTTCGATTTAAGATGTGACAATCCCTGAAAATGAAGAAATTAACGAGCATGACTTCAGTGCTAACTTATATAGAACTAATAATGCAAACGGTCCAGTTGTCGAACACAATCCTTCGACTAACCGTAATGCTCGATCTAAATCGCGCCATGCAATGAGCCCATCTTCGAAGACAACTTTCAAGCCAAGAAGTTTAAGTTCAAATAAAAAAGAACATGATAGCGGTCCAAAAACGAATTTCATTTAGACTCTGCTCGCTGGAAATGCATCGGGGATCAATGCTAGTTTTAATCTAGAGAGTCTATTGAATAGCAGTGTATCGTAATGGATCGGAGAACATAACATAAGTCCGAATAAAATGACTAAGAAGAAGATTATCGATGAGTTTAGTTTGATCGAATCGTAGCTATGCACGATTGTAGAAGAAGCTACGAAGATTGAAACGAATAAATCGGTTAATAAGAATAATAGTGGAAATGATGAGGGGAAGTCGGAAATGGAAGAAAGGAAGAATGAGAATAGCTAGGTATCAATTAAAGTTAATGGATAGGAGTAGTAATAATGAGAAAGAGAGAGAGAGATTTATGTTAATATGTTAATTATTTTAAGATTTTTTACAGCAAAATAATATTTCAATTAATTCATAAACTGTTTGTTATTATTTTTGTTGGTTTGGTTGATGTCTGTGATGGCAATATAACCCACTTTACAGTCATTAATTACAATAAAGCATATATCAACAATTAATATTACAATAAAGAAATATTATTTATTCGAATTACATTCTATGATTAAAATGAGACTATCAAACAACCATTTTTTAAATAGATTAACAATACAAGGGGTTGGGGTTGGGGTTGGGGTTGGGGTTGGGGTTGGGG